>Ga0210406_10000069_pt1 | contig 160310 bp, 163 predicted proteins | sample IncBWC30MmetaG_FD_155454 | JGI IMG/M metagenome (GOLD analysis project Ga0210406, IMG submission 155454) | Forest soil microbial communities from Barre Woods Harvard Forest LTER site, Petersham, Massachusetts, United States - Inc-BW-C-30-M | ecosystem: Environmental > Terrestrial > Soil >... | reverse complement strand
CCCACGCCATCCTGCTCTCTCGTTGGTACCCCGACTCTGAGCCAGGTGTCAATAGTCGTACCGTCGCTCGCTGTGGAAATCGGTTTTGACTTTGGGCTGTTTGGTGTAGCTGATTGCCGAGTGCTGAAGGCTGCTTTCCCTGTAACCCATCCGCTGGCTGAATGCTGAGTGCTGACTGCTTGTTTTTTCGGCTCTTCGCTTTACCGCTTCAGCAAATACATCAACGCCGCCGCAATCGCCACCAGCAGCGCCATGAAGATCCATAATTTGTTGCTGCTCTCAAAGCGAGGCTCAGACGAGGGCGCGACGCCCACGTCACCGGCTGCGGGAATCGCCGGTTGTGAAAGGAGGCTTTTCGACGACGTGCTCGTTACGTTCACCTTAACGTTAAATCCGCCAGCTTTTCCGCCCTTCTGGACTAGATCCGCGACCATCGCTGACAGCTTATCGTTGTGGAGCATCGCCCCAACGAGCGAGGTTAACTTGTCGTCAATCTTCTGCTGAACTTCCTCGCGCGTGGCTCCTTCCAGGTTTTCAGAAGATCCTTCCTCCGCCCGGGCAATGAATCCACCTCCGGGTTTCGCCTCGATTCGGTATCGAAACGTGGTTGTGGTTGTCTTGATGTCCATAGCGTCCACCCAGTTCACTAGTTTTGCCGATGAGCGATCAGGCCGCGAGTTACGAAGGTACTGGGATTGCCAGGGTTTCGGCGGTTTGGTTTAGCTGATCGCTGAATGCCGAGTTGCCGTCTCTGGTGTTCCACCCACCCGAATTTGTTGAGACGCGTTGACAGGATTGTGTCACAAAACGATAGGGTGTACGGTCTTAGCGAGTACGACCGGCAGGTTCGGAAATGCAGAACTCGAAAATGAAGGAGACAATCATGAAAATCGTGGTCATCGGCGGCAGTGGACTCATCGGATCAAAGCTTGTCACCAAGCTTCGTGAGCATGAGCACGAAGCGATAGCCGCGTCACCTGATTCCGGCGTCAACACCCTCACCGGCGAGGGACTGGCCGAAGCGCTGAAGGGTGCATCGGTAGTGGTTGACGTAACTAATTCTCCCTCCTGGGAGGATGCGGCAGTGATGAATTTCTTCGAAACATCAACTCGCAACCTCCTCACCAATGAAGCGGCCGCAGGCGTAGGACATCACGTTGCGTTATCCGTCGTGGGGACCCAGCGGCTGTCCGAAAGCGGTTACTTCCGCGCCAAGATCGCTCAGGAGAAACTGATTAAAGAATCTTCAATCCCCTACTCCATCGTCCAGGCAACGCAGTTCTTCGAATTCGTCAAAGGACTTGCCGACATATCCATGGTTGGCGACAAGGCGCATTTGCCTCCTGTGCTTTTCCAGCCGATGGCTGCCGACGATGTCGCGACTGCCCTGGGCAGGATCGCGGTAGGCCCGCCGGTAAATGGCACGGTCGAAATAGCGGGGCCGGAACAGTTTCGCGTGGATGAACTAGTCCGGCGACGTTTGGCCCAGCTCGGAGATCCTCGCGATGTCGTCGCTGATCCGAATGCGCTCTACTCTGGGGCGAAGGTCAACGACCGAACATTGGTTCCGGGGAATAACGCGCAACTCGGAGAGACTCGCTTCGAAACTTGGGTCAATCAGCCTACAGGTCAGGTCCCTCATGCGAAATCGCAACCGGCAGCATGATTCCATGGTCGCTCATTAATGGTCGCTCATTAGTAGTCCGCTACGCGCCGGTTCAGCCAAGGCGGCTTCAACGGTGAAGCAGTACCGGCGCGTGAGTTTTTGTTAACTGGCGAAGAGCTAACCCACATGCAAATCATGGGGCTTATCGCCCCGGTAAGCGAAAGGTTAATTCCATGACGATAAAGAAACTGAGTTTGATGCTGGTATGCCTCATAGCTGGCACGCTCATGGCTCAGGAAGCTAAAGTGACGGAGCTTTTCTCAAAAGACCTGGCGGACTTTCCTGGCAAAGAGGGTCTGATGATCACAGTGGAATATCCGCCGGGCAGTATGGATCCAATCCATCGCCACAATGCACATGGGTTTATTTATGTGTTGGAGGGCTCGATCGTGATGCAGGTGAGAGGCGGAAAGGAAGTTACGCTGACACCTGGTCAAACCTTCTATGAAGGTCCCAACGATGTTCATGTCGTTGGGCGGAACGCAAGCCAGACCCAACCGGCGAAATTCGTCGTGGTCTTCGTGAAGGACAAAGGCGCTCCGGTGTTAGTTCCAGCGAAGTGATCACGAATCGCCAGCACACCAGAAACGAGATCCAAAATGGAAAATCTATTCGCCGGTGATCGCATCAGTCTTACCTTCGACGACACACCTTGCGATCAGATAACTGCCACTATATCGCGCACGTTATCTGATGCAGAGGAGGGGCTTGGGCCGGAGATCGAAGACTATATTTGTTACTGGTTAGAAATCAGTCGTGAAGGAGACATATGCGGAGCCATAGACAACGTAGTGTTGATGACGAACGGCCGCTATGCGTTTGATGGACGGTTCGTCACGATCCGCAAGATTCCGTGGGACTGATTCCAGATGAACCGTTCTTCTCGGAGTGAAGCAGCGCGCTGTGCATCTGCCGGTGCTGGCGCGTAACCGGCGCCCAATACTTGGCGTGACTTTGAGATTGCAGCGAGTTTGCTCGGTCTCATGATCCACATGATCTGACCGATGCCTTGCGCCGGGCCTGACCACGCACCGGGACTCACCACGTCAGATCCCAACCGGCCCCTTGTCTGAGTTTTGGATTGGCTCCACTCTGGCTAAGCGGTGAAAGCGTCAGTCCGGGTATCGCTACAGACCGACCATAAATGCGATGGAAACCAGCGTGTATTTCGCATTGGTGGAGGCTGATTGCGCGACCATCGTGTGCCCTCCTGGTCCGCAAAGGATAGCACTGCGCTAAGGAATGAGCGGGCCACCCGTCCTATTTGCCCTGGAAGCGAATAACCAGATTAGCTTCCTGCTCATTCGGCTGGCCATTGCACATTGCGGGCGAAAAGGTCCAGGATCGCGCGGTCTTCAGGGCTTCTTCATTCAGATCCGGACGATCAGAATTCTCAATGGCAGCTTCCCGCACTTTGCCATCGAAGCCAATAACGGCATGCACGACGACCTCCGCAACCGCTCCGCCATTCCCGGCTGCCGGCTGTGGCATCGACTGGCCAAAGGCGCGGCGATACGTCGTGCAGCGCATCCCAATGCTCGCTGCCGGCGGCGGGGTGAACATATCCGGACTCAGCCCGTCGGTAAGCACCCGCCGCGTCAACTGGACATCCAGAACCAGCGTCCCATTTCGGTACTGCTGCATGTGGCCGGGGTACTTAGCGCCGACAAAATCGTAGAATGCCGAGTTCTCCAGCTCCATATTGGCCGACCGGACATAGATCTGCGCTCCGCTATGCACGTCAAAGCAGAACTCGTTGTTGAAGGTATCCGGACCGCGAATGGTGTCGAACTCCACGCACTGCGCCTCCACGCCTTTGTGAGTGGTCTTCTTGATCTCGCGGATCACGTCCTCGTGATCGAGGTGCCATAACTGAACCGGGAAAAGCCTCAACATCTCGCGGAATTCCGGAGGCAGCACGCGCGATGGCCCGATGAAGGCGACGCGATCGGGCAGCTCAATCTGGACCAGATGAAAGTCGGTCGAGCTGAACTCCTCCCGGGTGCCCGTCGGACCGGCAAACACTCGGCTGTAACCGCCCTCGCGCATCGATCCATCCGCGCCCAGGGCATGAAACGTAAGCACAGTCTCATTAACGATTGGAGCCGACTGCTTCGGAGCGCTCACTTCCTGAGCGCGCTCCACCAGTTCAAAGGCCCGCGCGCGCAGCTGAGCATCTTCAGCAACGGAAACGGAAACAAGGAAGGCACAAACGGCAACAGCACCGAGGAAGCGCATCTGGAAGCCCCTACTGTTGCTGGAAGACTCCAAGCAGCAGCAACAATCCCGAAATTGTACTCCGGAAAGCTTTGGGCTGCCGGGACCCCGCCGAAGGGTGCGGCACCCGGCATTCAGAAATAAAAGAGCCAAAGTGAGCAATTCAGCTCAGTTGCTCTTCTGTCCCGGTCGCAAGATCAGCTAACTACATTGAAGGAAGCCCTTCCACTGAACGGGCCATCGAGGCGAACGGGTGGCCCGTTATTTTGCTATTTCCTACTTTGACGCTGTATGAACCGCGGTTGCACGCATAGTCCAGCATACGTCTCGTCAGCATGCTTTCGCGGACGGATTCGCTTGGGTGAAGTCGAAGCAGCGTTCACCCGGACTAGTGGCGCGTCGTTTCAGCGCTCCGTTGGTAGCGATCGGTCCGAATCGCACAGGACCCAAGAATCGGGCAAAAGCGTCCTTTTTTCGACCTCAGATCGGCAAAAGGAGGACTGTGTTGCGAATCAGCCCATCAATATAACCTTCGGCCTGAACCTGCGTCACGTGAATAGTAGAGGGATGAGCGGCAGAGTTTCGCCCGTTTAACTTCTCGACGTAGACCTTGTACAGGTCTCCATTGATGATCCCAGCTGAGTTACAAACCTCAATGACTTCTCGCTCGGCCATCTCATCTGCGAAGTCTTCATATTTTTTGATCACGGGCAGATCTGCGGATTTCCACTTTTTGGGATAACGAATCGGCAACCTGTTGTTGAACTCAGTAAGCTTATGCTTCAGGACATATTGGCAGAGGTGGTAAAAGGCAATATTCCAAACCATGATGATGGCCGCGCGCCCAGCATCATGGCGAAGACAGATCAGAGCCTCCTTCATGATGTCTTTCTCTCCAATATCGGGGACGACCTTGACCAGATCTTTGACCATCTGGCGGATGTTCAGGGTAATGTCATGTTCACCGTAGAGTCCGTCGTACTTAGCGCGGAACTTGCCCTCACAGAAGTAGCCATCTTTGTCCTTAAGTAATTCTCGGCCTTCCATCTCCGAGAAATATTGACTGGTGTTGCTCGGTTGGTAAGAAAGGGTCTTGTAGCACCAGTTGATGTCTCCCGTTGTGAAGCGAGGTTTCTTTCGCAGAAAATGTTGAAGCCACGCAAACAGTCGAATTTTGTATGCGTGGCCCAAGTCTGCGAAGCCACTTATCCTGGTTACATGGGTCTTGAGGTCATCCTCATCGCTCACGCTGCCCTGACTCCCATATTCGCGACGTACTGGATGCCTTGCCAATTAACCTTGTATCCCGCACCCTTTTCCTTAGTTAGGAAATGTCGTTTGTTCTTCAGGTCCCGAAGTGGCTGACTGTGATCTACCGGCATCTGAGCCTTCCACCCCAAGTTGTCGAACGCGGTGTAGATGTGATGAATCGTGAATTCTTCAATTTGGAGATGTTCTTTCAACCACACTGCGACTGCGATGTATCTTTCGCTCATCTCTGTGGGAGACCCTTTCTCCGCGATGAAATCAGCCAGAGGCTTCGTAGCCTTAGTTAGGTCGAGATCATCCAGAAACTTCGGGGCACGGAAGCTATAGGTCCGTTTCTGACGATCTGCCTCGCGGTCGGAAAGCGCTTCATCCGGTTGCTCGTCATCGATTTCTTCGCTGAGATCCTGACTGTTCGCATCAGCGGGAATTCGATTTCCGCTTGAGGTGGTTCTGCAACTGCGGCACTCGCCCCCTTAGAGACGGAGAGTGAACGTGCAGGCGCGTTAGCTAACATCCGACCCGACAGAGCACTGGCAATCGATTTGAGGCCTTGTGCAACCGCCTCAACCGCATCAGGGGCCGCCTCCACATCAATGTCCATGTAGCGATCATCGTCGGCGTAGCGGAATTTGACCCGCCCGCTTCCATTTCCATTCGTATTCTTCTGAATGAGCTTCTTCATCGAGATAGAACAATCCTTCCTGCTGAAAGCGAGATGCGCGATCAGCAAATTCAAACGTAAGAGTGATTAGCGTTTTTGCGGAAGGTAAAAGTCATCGGAGTCTGGGGACTGGCCTTAGGCCCTCACCCCGCCGAGACAGAGAGTCTGGAACAACTCTGTTCTAACGCTAATCCTATTATACAACAGCAAAGCAATCTCAGTGTACGGCTAGGTTCGACGAAGAAACCGGCTGCCCTCCCTTTGGACTTGCTTTTAGTTGACTTACCCACAAAGAGAGTGCGCCCTACTCTCCGTCCACCGCGGCGGAGAGGGTGGCAGCGACGATGTGTGCGACTCCTGGTGTTGAATTCAATTGCGCACACCATCCCGTTTTGGTCGAGGCGACCTACGCCCCGGCTGCGGAAGCCAGCTCGGCGGATGACTTTGCCGGAGCCAGAGCGATCAGGGCTATCCCGATCGGAGCAAAGATTGCCGAGGCAGTGAGCAGGCCTGCGCGGTCGCTCGCAGGATGGATTGCCATCAGCGCCATTACCGTGGCGTGAGCAAGGTTCGCCCATCCTGCGTAGGCGATGAGGCTGCGATACGCGGATGGATTACGCACTGCCAGGAGCAAAAAGAATCCGAGCGTCACATAAAGGCTCATCATCATCGCATCACCTGGCGGCTCATTTCCTGGCCGCCATAGGTACATCACGATGGGATAAAGAAATGCCACAAAGACTAATCCCACCAACAACAATACTGTCTTGAGTGCTCGTTCTCGAATCATTTGCGCCTCCTATCCCATTCCATCGGGGCAAATCGGGTTCGAATGTTAGTTCAGGTGCGGCCAAAACCAACAACCACCATTCAGGCGGCGGTGGCCAGGGGCTGTCTCTCCTTCGCGCCGACGATGATCAGCCACAACATGATAGCTAGCTCGCCGAGCAGTGCTGGGAAGACCCAATTTGACACTCTCTGCTCGTATTGCGGCCACAAGATGCCGGTGACGCTGGTCGCCAGATAGGCGAAGCAGTTGAGCATGAGCCAGACGCCCAGGATGCGGGGAATGAAGCGCGACTTGTACACCAGCAGGCCGAAGGGAAACAGCCAGAGTCCCCAGAAGACCGAGTTGGCGCGGACTCCCTGGCCATGCATGCGGAGGAAGACCATGACGAGCGCGTCGCGCTGTGGCTTGTCGAAGACGGAGAGGAAGTCTGCGCCGCGGGCGAGCAGCAGCGCAGCGGCGTCGTTGACGGTGTTAACGAAATAGATAGGCGTGACCACCAGCGCGCCCAGGATTACCACCAGCCGGGCCAGTCCTTCGTCCACTCCCTTGAACAGCCGGTAGAGTGCCAGCGTGAGAAAGATGGCCATGGTTGCGGTGAACAGATCGCTGAGCATGCCGAGGCGGAAAAGCGTCTCGTGGGTGGCGATGTTGTTGGCCGTGGCGCTGGCACTACCGGCGACAAACAACTTGTTGGGAATGTAAATGAGGCGCAGGGGAGCAGTCAGGAGTGTGAGATAGAGAAGCCCTGCGATGCGGGCGTTGCGTTTGAGCGGAGTCATGCGTGCTCCTTTGGGGGTAAAAGATAGCATTCGGCAGAGGCGTGTGGCCCAGCCTCCTTGTTTGTGCTTCAGTACGGAATTTCCAGAAGTGGGGAGTGGCGTTCTGATGGGCGGGTGGCCCACTCTTTTCCCGTTTCGGGCTTATGCATCAGACTCCCATGTAAAGGGTGCCCCACTCTCGCGGTCTTTGCGAGGGTGGGATTAGGAGGAAATTAATAACTCCGGCAGTTGACTCTCGCCGTTGTTGGACAGTCTCCGTGCAAGTCTACTATCGTCAGGACCGATGACGAGACGAACCAAAATCAAGCCTGACATCATGCATCCACGTAATCCCACCCTCGCGAAAATCGCGCGAGAGCCGGGCACCCATTGTCTGGGAGTCTGATGCAAGAACCAAAACGGGAAAGGCGGGCCACCCGCCCGTGCCGCTTCAGACCTGCAGCGTCAAACTCTTGTCGAACAGCGCCAACTCCTCTGTTGTGGGTGTTTGGAATGCTTTTGCCCACTCGAGGAACTGCTCTCGTTTTATCGGCGGAGTTTCCATGCCTCGGCGTTGGACTCGCTCGAAGAGGAGATCGATCGGGGCGGAGAGATAGTGCAGCTCAACCGCAGCTCCAAGCTCTCGTGCTCGGAGCCGCAGCGCGTTTCGTTCTGATCTTCCCCAGGTGCCCCACTCGATGACTACCGTCACACCCGATGGAAGAAGCTGCTGTGCGAGTTGCCATTGCAGAGCCTCAATCTGGGCGCGCTTCGCTTCGTCCCAAAGATTGAGCGACAGAGCATCCATCCATTCGTCGGGCGCAAGACGGACGGCGCCGAGCGTGGCCTCAAGCTGTTTGGCATGCGTCGTTTTACCGGAGCCGGGCAAGCCGCAGACGATGATCAATCTTCCGCCAGTTTTTGCCACCAGGAGATTATGGCTTGTAAATCCGGTTAGCAGCGAGCTTCTGAGTTCCCTAGGAAAATCGGGGCACGGCGTGGGCTGGTCATTGGGATTCACTTTTGATAGAACGGCTTTGCCACAGCGGAGATCCTTTGTTTTTGTTCGTCGCTCAGGAACAGGATGTCGAGGCTCGTCTCAGAATTGAACATCTTTGCGAACACTCTAGACGCTCGATCGCGAAGAATGACGAGCCCGCCCGCGTTCGCATCCAGCGCCAGGACAACCTTTATCTCGGGGGATTCGCCATATCTGGCGCGAACCAGATATGCCTTATGCAGGGTGGTGCTCGTCGCGAAGCGATCAAGCAAGCGTTGTTTGAATTCCTTTTCGACCTCTCCATCCTGTTCACCAAGGAAGGTCACATTCGGGACATGGATTTCCTTCTGCCGGTTCTGTCGGAACCACTTCATCGCCGATCCATTAACTTACGTTAGCGCGAAGCCGAATCTATCTCAAGCTCCCAAGAGCACATTGGACTTCACTTCGATCGTTGGTGCAATCCTGCTGACTCGTCGAGATGACTCCAGCCCGTCGGCTGAGGCACTGCGGGAGCGATATGTCCCATGGAAACTCGAGATTATGGTGGAAGTGTCACGATGTCAAAATCGATTTCGACTTCATCCTCGCTGCGCGCATCCCTGCACATGCGACCATTCTGCGCCACTGTTCCCCCGTCCTACGTCAAGGCAACAATCTCATAGTCTCCAATTGCCGGGACCTCGAAGCTGACGATTCCGTCCTGCTGTTGGAATGTTACGGGCGTTCCCGAGCGCAAAGCGCGAGCGCTCTTTATCGGGCGTCCATCGGTTCGGAATCGGACCTGTTGGGGACCGAGTGGATAAGCTCGCCGAATATACCCGTGTGTGGCATTTGGATTCGTATAGTTCAGGATGTGCAGCGCATATCCTGACTCGGTCTCCCACGCGAACGTCTCAACCAGCCCCGCACCTTTAACCGAGACAACAGGATCTGGCCCGCGAACCCAGTTGACGGCGTTCTGCAAAAGGCGGCTGAAATCTTCGCCGCCCGAGCGCCAGCAGGTTCGGTCCACATCGCCGGCGAAGTATGCGATGCGTGACTTTCCCGTTTCCCGGAACACCGCTGCAGGCTCGCTTGTATGAGGTGTACGAGCGTAGACCATTTCTGGCGGAAAGGCAGGATAGGCGGGAACGATGCTGAGCACGAGCGGCGACGATTCTGCCCGAATTAGCACACGATTCTCAGGGCCGGGAAGGAGAGCCGTCCCTTTGAAATCATCGACAGCTGGATGTGGCTTTTCGATTCGCGCATAGCTATTGCCGTGCGGTCCAATTACTTCCCCAGTCACGTGCGCGCCGAAAATGTCAGCCAATTGAAAGTCTGAGCGCAAGGTGCCCCATTCGTCATAGCGAGAAGTTTCGAAAGTCCCCAGCAACGATCCGCCACCATTCACATAATTACGAATCGCCTCACAGTTCCGATCACTGAGATAGGCGGCATTGGGAATCAGCAGCGCGCGGTACTTCTTTAGAGTTGTCTCGTCGAGATTGCTTTCGTGGATAAAATCAAAGACGAAGCGCCCTTCGAGCAGCGCGTAGTAGAGCCCCTGCAGATAGTCGGTGGGACCGCCACGGTAGCGCGGCCGGTGCGATTCCGGTCTTGAATAAAACGCAACCGTGCGCTGTGGATACAAGACTGCCAAATCGGCGACCGAAGTCCGATTCCTGAAATGGGCTTCATTCTCCGCGATCCAGGTGAAAAAAGAACGTCCAACTTCACGCCAGCGCGTGTCTTCAGGAGAGCCTCCAAGCCAGTGAAACCATGGAACCATGCCACTCGCGGTAGTTTGTGCAAGCCACATCGTCAGCTCGGCCGGGGTTTTAGAGACATGCCGCCAATTCGGCTGAGCGTTCGCATACGCACCCGCGACATTAGTAATCGTGCGGCCCTGCATCACGGAATTGGCGACTCTGCCTTGCTGAGCGCAAATCCAGATGGGAGTGTCGCCGGAGCGGCCTTGATGATCTGCGTTAAACCAGGCCGCAGCCTGACTTATTTCGGTTAGATCCTTGATCGTGTCGAGTCCACCTCCCAAATTGCCGACGTAAACCGATTGCTGGTTTTTCTCTCGCGCAATCTGATCCCAAAGACGCCAGATCGCGAGCACGCGATCCATGTACGCCTTGTAGTACTTGCGATAGAGGGGATTGGAAGCGTCGGTCTCCTCTGGCGGAGCACCGCCGAGTTGATCGAACAACTTGCGACAGTTTTCGCAGTAGCACACCCGCAGCGCACCGGTAGAAGGCCAGCCGTTCGTGAAGAAACCGTCCACGGGATAGTGCTGGTTAATTTCGCGGTAGATCGCCGCCATCTGTTCGGTGAAGTAGGTGCTGAACATGCAGGTGGAGAAGAGCCATGGCGATTCAGCGTGTGGACGGGGCGAGCCGTCACGATTGCGCTCAAACCATTCGGGATGGGCTTTCAGCGCGTCCTCGTAAGCAAGATTGCAATCCATGCGTGCCACCGCGCGGATGCCGCGCCGCTTCATGGCAGCCACCATTTCGCCGAACAGATCTCGAGCGCCGAGGAACTCACTGCGATGCTGATACGGAATCTGAGTAGGATAAAAAGCGACTATTCCCCCACCGTTCAAAAGCACCGCATCGACCTTGAGGGACGCCCAGTAGTCTCCCCAGGCATTCGCGTCCATCGTGAGCGGATCGCGCTCGTTGTAGTTGATCTGACCGCAGCGCTGCATCGTTGCATACCAGGGCTTCGAACCATCTTCCCGCTCTGAAACTGCGGCGCCAAGAAATTCTGTCGGTCGTGCCACAACGGATGCAGCCGTCATGAAAAGAAACGAGCGTCGGTCCATGAGTCCTCTCCAGGGTCGAGCACAAGTCTTTGCGCGGTTCAGTGTAGAAGTTGAGAGCAGAAAAATCGAGAAGTCGGCCACCCGCCCGACTCTGTGCGATGTGTGGTTCTGTTACGTGTCGCCCCGGAAATCATAGAAGACACGAATGAGGTTGCCATCAAGATCGGCGGCCATGAACTCGCGCAGCTTCCACGGTTTGTCCTCAGGCTCGGAAACGATCTTGGCTTGCGCGGCCTTCCACTGGGCGAAGAGTTTGTCCACCTCAGCCTTGCTGTCGAGATTGAGCCAGAAAAGGATAGGGCCTAGGTTGCCGTGGGACTCTCGGAAGGAGCGATTGGTGATAAACAGTCTGCAATTGCCCCTGGAGATGCCGGCGATGCCGCCTTGGTCGTTCCCCCAATCGAAGGTGAAGCCCAGCGTGTTGACGTAGTAGGCTGCGGCTTTGTCGACGTTGGCCGCGGGGATTTCCGGGACAGGAGCGGGGAACATCATGGGGTTGCGGGGTTCATCGTAGCATGAGCCAAGCGGCTCTGACATGAGTTCCATTATGGGACGACAAATCCCTGCAGGATCCATGATCTTTTTTCGCATATCGCCGGGTGTGGCGAAAGGCTATTCGGACAAAACCATACACACACTCAGAGAATCTTTTGGATTGAGCTTGGCGTTCAGAGCCTGGCAGCCCTGGCGTACAATCACCCAATAAGAAAATCTAGGCTCACCGAGGGAAGTTGGACCCAGCCTGCAGCTTCTGACTCTTAGTGGCGGAGTGGGAGTTTGTCTCGAATGTCGCCAATCAACTGTGATTGCAGCTTGCTTCCCGCAGTGACGGAGATCGATGACACCGCGTTCGCACATCATCGCACGTGTCAAGACACTATCTGTATCTCTGGCAGTTTGTTTTGCTCTGTCCGCATGCCACTCCTCATCGACAAGTTCCGCTCCGACCATCGTCTTTAGCAGGGTTCCCGCGGCAGACCAGGAGAGTCCCGGTAAAACAGACATGATCGAGGGTCGTGCCACGGCGGCTCGACCCGGGCAGCGCATCGTGCTGTATGCAAAGGTCAATGGACGATGGGCTGTACACCCGCGGTCTGGCCAGCGGTTCACGAATATCGAGAGCGATGGCCGATGGAAGAGTTCGATCCAACTGGGATTACAGTATGCCGCTCTGTTGGTTGATCCGGACTGCGATCCGCCTGAGCAAACCGAATCGCTGCCTGTCGTCGGCCACGGCGTGGTGGCGCTGGCGGTCATCGACGGTCGAGGGGCGGCTCCTGTATTTCCGTCTCCCAAGACACTGAGATTTAGCGGATACGAATGGACGACGAGCACAGGACCAATCTTCCGTGCCGGCTCAAGAAACTTCTTCGATCCTGCGAACGTCTGGACGGACAACAGCGGCGCACTCCATCTTCGCATCTCGGGAAGCCCGGGAAAATGGACTGCCGCGGAGTTGAAGCTTACGCGCAGCCTGGGATACGGGACGTACCGCTTCCAGGTGCGCGATGTTTCTCATCTCGAGCCTTCTGCTGTTCTGACTCTTATCACCTGGGATGGCGTTGGCACAGAGAGGAACCGCCGCGAGCTTGACGTTGAGCTCTCTCGTTGGGGGTACATTGATAATGATAATGCGCACTATGTCGTCCAGCCTTATTACGTTCCGGCTAACATTCTTAGATTTCGAGTGCCGGTTGGTGTGTTCACGCATTCCTTTCGGTGGGAACCGGGACAGGTAACTTTTTCAACTGTAGCCGGATCGGGCAATGCAATCGGCGGACGTCTGATCAACCAGCACGTCTTTACATCAGGAGTCCCTTCCCCGGGGGGCGAATCGGTGCGTATCGCCTTATATGTATTCCAGATGGGCATCCCGCTGAAAGACGAAAATGAGATCGTAATCGACAAGTTCGAGTATCTTCCGTGATTTGTTGGTTAAAGCCAATTCGATCGATCCTGGTTGGCATCGCGCTGTTGTTTCTCTCGAGCGACGCACCCGCACTCGACCCCAATCGTCTACCGTCACAGTACGTCCGCGAGGAGTGGACTGCCGGGAACAGATTTCCCGGTGGCGCGGTGAACGCGATCGCGCAAACTGCGGATGGATACCTCTGGATTGGGACCGACAAGGGTCTCATCCGCTTCGACGGTTTTAGTTTCACGCCTGTCTCATTTACGTCCCCCACCACCGCTGCGAACGTTCCCATATTGCAACTGCTTACGGATGCCGACGGCGGAAGACTATGGATCCGTCCACAGGGCGCCGATGTCGTACGCCAAAAAGACGGCAAATTTGAGAGCATCAGATACGGTGCAGAAGTACTCACCTCCCAGATCACTGCGGCGGCAAAAGACAGCAATGGCGGAGTCCTTGTTTCAGACATCACCGAAGGGACATTCCGCTTCACGGGAGATGAGGTTCGGAAACTGGCAGCGCCCTCCGTCTTACCCGGATCATCGCCAGTAATCTCCATTGCAGAAGCAGCCCAAGGCAAAATTTGGATGGGCACACTTGGTGCCGGCCTCTTTTTTCTTGCCCACGGACGAGCCACCAAAGTCAACGCAGGATTGCCCGACCGAAAGATCAATTGTCTGCTGCCGATCGGTAATGAAGAGTTGTGGGTCGGCACCGACAACGGCTCGTATCGCGGGAACGACAAAGGCTTTCGTCGAGCTGAATTGCCGTCCCTCGGCAGTGTCCAGGTTTTGAGTCTCCTGCGGGATCGTGACTCGAATATCTGGGTGGGCACAGCGCGCGGGCTCCTGCGTATCAATGAGAAAGGCATTTCCTTCTCAGAAGAAAATGAGCTTCGCGGAAACGGCGGTATTAACGCCCTGTTTGAGGATCGCGAGGGAAATCTTTGGATTGGAGGTGCCCAAGGCCTGGTCCGCATCCGCAACAGCGCCTTTGTGACCTATTCACGAACCACAGGGCTTCCCTCTGAGCGCTACGGACCCATCTATGTTGACGCTGATAATCGCACCTGGTTCGCTTCTGCCCGGGGTGGGCTGTATGTACTCCAGAATGGCCGTGTTCAATCTCTCATATCCGCTGTACCCGCAAATGATGTCGTCTATTCCATCAGTGGCAGCGGCGACGAGGTCTGGCTCGGACGTCAACGCGGCGGGCTCACCGGTCTCCAGTTTCGGAATGGGAGGACAAGGAGCCAGAGCTATACAGAGGCAAATGGACTCGCTCAAAACAGCGTCTATGCCGTCTATCGGAGCCGTGATGGTTCTGTGTGGGCCGGCACTCTGAGTGGTGGCGTCAGCAAATTCAAAGATGGGCGCTTCACCACCTACACGACGGCTGACGGCCTCGCTTCCAATACGGTCTCTTCCATCCTCGAAACTCGCGATCGTGCAATGTGGTTTGCGACATCCAATGGGCTGAGTTCCTTTTCCAACGGTCACTGGCGAACCTATTCGACACATGATGGTTTGCCTTCTCCAGTTGTGAACTGCCTTTTGGAGGATTCATCGGGAACTCTCTGGAGCGGAACCTCTGGTGGTCTCGCTTTTTCAGCCTCTGATCATTTTCAAGCTCCTCCTCAATCGCCCGAGGTTTTGCGTGAACAAATATTCGGGGTTACAGAAGACAAGAATGGATGGTTTTGGATCGCGACCTCAAATCATGTCTTGCGGGTAAGTCGCGCCAAGCTTATCCGCGGCAGTATCCAGGCAGCCGATGTTCACGAGTACGGACCTGCGGACGGGCTGCCGAGCACCGAAGGAGTCAATCGGAGCAGGTCTGTAATTACCGACCCTCAGGGAAGAATTTGGTTTTCCCTAAATCGCGGTCTTTCGGTTGTTGATCCATCTCAACTGGTTGAGAGTTCGGCGCCGGCGATAGCTCACATTGAGACAGTGTCCATGGATGGCGCCGCGATCAACCGTACAAGTCCCATCCGCGTTTCCGCTTCTCATAAGCGAATTACATTTGCGTACACGGCTCTGAGTCTGGCTGTGCCGGAGCGCATTCGTTTTCGATATCTGGTTGATAACTTCGACAAGACCTGGAGTGAGCCCGTCGCTGCTCGCGAGGCTGTTTACACGAACCTGTCTCCGGGGTCTTATCGGTTCCGCGTTGTTGCCAGCAACAGTTTCGGTGAATGGAATGGCTCCGAGAGCGCAGTCATATTCGAAGTTGCGCCTGCCCTCTGGCAGACCTGGTGGTTCCGCTCTGCCTTGCTCGTGCTTGCAGGATTTATGGCGTTACTCGTGCACCGACACCATTTGCATCGACTTACGCAGGAATTAAACATGCGATTCGAGGAACGTCTTGCGGAGCGGACGCGGATTGCGCAGGAGTTACATGACACGCTATTGCAGGGATTCCTCAGTGCTTCCATGCAGCTTCATGTGGCGGAGGAGCGGTTGCCTGAGACTTCGCCCGCGAAACCACTGGTCCGTCGTGTTCTCGAGCTGATGCAGGATGTGATCGAGGAAGGCCGAAATGCACTTCGCGGTCTTCGCTCGCCCGGTAACACTCCAGGCGAACTGGATGAGGCATTCTCCCGCGTCCCAGAAGAATTGGGATCCAGGGGAGCGGTAAACTTTCGCGTGATCGTGGAAGGCCAGCCGCGTCTCCTGCGCCCGTTCATTCGCGATGATGTCTATCGCATGGGGCGAGAAGCCCTGGTAAACGCATTTCGCCATGCCCGGGCGAATAACATCCAGCTAGAGCTCGAATATGGACTCAGGAACTTACGGGTGCTCGTGCGCGACGACGGCTGCGGAATCGACGATCACGTGTTACGTGCGGGTCGGGATGGACATTGGGGACTTCCAGGCATCCGGGAGCGCGCGGAGAGAATCGGCGCTCGTCTCAGGGTCTGGAGCCGGCCGGCCCATGGTACAGAAATCGAACTTTGTATTCCGGCAGACATTGCTTTCGAATCGAACTCCGTCGCTCGGAGAACGAATTGGCTTACCAGGTTCTATGCGCCTAAGCTTAAGCCACCTTCGGATACCGCAAAACGAGTTGGATGAATTGTTGCTTACGGGCGTGTCTTTTTGAACTGATATCTTCCGTTCCAGGACGGTGCTGCTTTTTCAATTCCTTTAAGTCGTTCGTATTGAGCAACCAGTGCAGCCCTCAATCGGTTCTGAGCGTCTTTCCGGGACAGGAGCGGGGAACGTCATGGGGTTGTGGGGTTCATCGTAGCATGAGCCACGCGGCTCAGACAGAAGTTCCATTATGGGACGAAAAAATCCCTGCAGGATCCCTGATCTTCTTTCGGATATCGCCGAGAAAGAGCGCTAAAACGAGAAGAATGTAGAGGTTCGGCGGAAATCGACAGAGATCCCTGTTAAATCCCTGCCTGGGAACGAATTTTGCAAATTTTGGGCAAGATTCAGCGCTTTCCGACGTCATCGCGAAAAAGTCCTGTAATTGTCGCTGTTCTTTCGGAATTCCCACGGAATCTTTTGCAACCTTTCGTAACGAACTTGGCCCTTCGTCAGACGCCAAAGCCTCGTCACTACGCCCGGGGCCCTGTGAGCCACAGCACTCATGGCTCGCCGTTTGTTTTTGTTGAAAAGCGAGGAGATGAGCAGCTTTTCGACGAGTTCACCTCGCTGGCGAGATACGTGCTACTGGCAAGCTCGGGATATTGCGCTCGTCTTCAAAGTTGGGAGCGCGGGAAGACTCTTGTGGACGACGTGCCTCAATACGATCAACTTCGGTCAACCGAAATAACGGACGAGGATGGGTTGACCTACTCAGCTTTGGCGACGGCAGTAAGCCGACGCGCGCCGCTGGTGGCGCTCAGTCTCGCGATCGTCGTGTTGTTCCAGGGATGCACGAAAGTTATCCAGGATCGTGCTCGCATCAATTCCGTCGCGCTGTTTTGCGGACGTATACTGCACCAATCAGCAAAGCTCGGCGAGAGCGTCCATCGCTCCCCATCATCCTACAATGGGAATGAGTTGAGCGCGGAGACTGGGCAGCACTAAGAAACACTCGGACGAAAAGGACAATTACGATTCCAGTCGTGGAATCAACTGCCTATGAAAACAAAGAAAGTTATCAACGAAGCCCACAAGTTTGCGAAGCCATTCCGTATCACCGACGGAGAGAAGTTTACGTTAAAGGATTTTGATCCGGGCGAAACCTTAAGACTCAAGTCCGCGGATAGACCGCGGGTCAAAGAAGCGATGGAAGTCGGTATTGGCGTGCTTGCGGAATTGCAGGACATGCTCTACGCGCAGGACAAATGGGGCTTGCTCCTTATCTTTCAAGCCATGGACGCCGCCGGCAAGGATGGTGCCATCAAGCACGTTATGTCCGGCGTGAACCCGCAGGGTTGCCAGGTCTTCTCCTTCAAGGCTCCATCCGCCGAGGACCTCGATCACGATTATCTCTGGCGCTGCGTGAAATGCCTCCCCAATCGCGGGCACATCGGCATCTTCAACCGCAGCTACTACGAGGAGACGCTCGTCGTCCGTGTGCATCCTGAATTTCTCGCAAAGGAGAGAATTCCACCGTCGCTCATTACGAAGCGCATTTGGGAGGAGCGCTTCCAGGATATCCGCAGTTTCGAACGCTACCTCCACCGCAACGGCATCGCGGTCGTGAAATTCTTTCTCCATCTTTCGAAGAACGAACAGAAGCGCCGCTTCCTCGAACGCGCGGATACTCCCGAAAAGAATTGGAAGTTTTCCCCCTCGGACATGGCAGAACGCGGCTTCTGGGATCAGTACCAGAACGCTTACGAGGACATGATTCGCAACACCGCCACCAAGGATAGCCCTTGGTATGTCGTGCCTGCGGACAACAAGTGGTTCAGTCGCGTGATTGTTGCTTCGGCCATCATCGACACTCTGGCCTCTCTTGATCTGGCGTACCCCAGCGTTGACAAGGAAAAACTCAAGGAAATCGCCGAAGCGAAAGAGATCCTTTTGAAGTCGAAGTAAGGCGCTCGCTCCACTCGTGCAGAGAATGAGTACTGGGTTAGTTTGACGATTGATCCACGACAAGAACCCCAACGACATTGTGAAACTGTCATCCCTCGCGCATTCTTTGTGCGGGGGATCTGTTTTTTGTGTTCACCGAGAGACAGCAGATCCCCCAGTCCGCAGTGAAATTATTGACGACATAAGCCCTGTCTCGCTGCGGACTGAGGGATGACAGTGTCTGGAGTGCCTAAGCAAAATGTCTAATTCCTCATCAGGATTTCCTGATTCACCTGTCACTTGCCAAATTCTGTTCGTCTACGGCTCTTACGACAAACACTCTCACGCAAGCCCTCGATGACGGAGGGCACTGTAACTGCCTAGCTCCAAAGTGCAATACGGCAATAGCAGCGGCAGATGCTGGATTGGAATCACGAATGCTTAAACCAGGGAAGAAGTTGGCCTATGAAAGGTGGAGCAGAGGTGCCGAGGTCTTGCCCAGCGTGAAAACTAAGCTGATATCGCTGCTCCTTACCGCTGTGTTCCTCTGCCTTGGCGCCGTGTGGGCCTTCGCTGTGAACACGGAGTTGAGGAATGAGCCGGCGACACAGGCGAACGCCGTACTTGCCGCACCAGCTGCTGTGACCGCTGAACCAGAGGAACACGGCCCTTCGCAAAAAGCCGTAGAGATCGCCAGGCCGTTTGGTTTCCCAATCACGAATTCCATGGTCGTGAGCTGGATTGTTGCCGTGGGCCTCATCGTCTTTGCTCAAGTGGCTACGCGGCACATGAAGTCAGTTCCCGACGGAATCCAGAATTTCTGGGAATGGCTGGTGGAGGGACTGTACACATTTCTCGAAGGCATCATCGGGCCACATCTGGTGAAGCGAACGTTCTGGTTCTTCGCGAGCATTTTCATTTTCATCCTCTCCGCGAATTGGCTGGGGCTGATTCCCGGTGTGGGAACTATCGGTTGGGGACATCAGGGGGCGCATGGTTTCAGGATCGACGAGCCGCTGTTCCGCGGCGCGAACGCGGATGTGAACCTGACACTTGCTATGGCCCTGGTCTTTTTTGCCTGCTGGATTGTCTGGGCACTGCGGGAAGACGGTTTGATCGGATTTCTCAAAGAGCTGTTTGCGCCCAAAGGCGAGACTGACGGGTTCATGAAAGTGGTCATGGTGGTCGTGTTCTTTGCCGCGGGCTGCTTGGAAATTATTTCGATTTTATTCCGGCCTATCTCGCTTAGTTTTCGTCTCTACGGAAACGTGTTCGCGGGAGAAAACATGCTGGACGCGATGAGCACGCTGATTCCTAATCTGGGATGGCTGTTGCCGGTTCCATTCTATTTTATGGAGTTGATGGTTGGTCTGGTTCAGGCCCTGGTGTTCATGTTGCTGACCGCTGTCTTCACGCTGCTTATCTGCCAGCGTGAGGCGGAGGAGCCAGCCACTTCACCGGCCTGACGAATTAATAATCGGCGGCTTGGCCGTGTTCAATCGCGGGAGCCGTCGGAAGAAAAGGAAGAAGGGAAAACTCATATGAACGGAAGTATTCACGTTGGTCTGGCGGCGTTAGGCGCTGCGCTCGGTGTAGGTCTAATCGGAGCGAAAGCTTCAGATGCAGTCGGACGCAATCCTGTAGCTGCTACGAAGATTCTGGTGCAGTCGATTCTGTCTATTGCCTTCGCAGAAGCAATCGTCTTCTACGCGCTGTTCCTTGTGAAGTAAGAAAAAAATCGGCGCGCAGCACACGAGCGCTGACGCTGCCGAGACGAGAGTGTGATTTATGCATGCATTGGCACTGCTGGTGACAGCAGGCGGTAGCGGGCAGGTCGAGCAGATAGCGAGGACCTTCGGTGTGGACTGGTCTCACCTGATCGCTCAGATGATCAGCTTCTCTATCGTTTGTATTCTTCTGCAGCGATTCGCCTACAAACCCGTTCTCAAAATGCTGCAGGAACGGCGGCAGCAGATCGCGCAAGGGCAGGCGAACGCCGAGCAGATCAAGGCCGAGTTGGCCCGCACTGAGGCGCAGCGCAGAGAAGTGCTGGACCGGGCAAACGCCGAAGCCAGCAAACTGATCGAAGAAGGTCGCGCTGCCGCTGCCCGCGTGCAGGAACAGGAAACCCAAAAAGCCATCGCTGGGGCCGAACAGATTATGGCGCGGGCGCACGAAGCCTCGGAACAAGATAGGACGCGCATGCTCTCGGAACTCAAGTCTGAGTTCGGTCGACTGGTTGTAAAGACGACGGCCATTGTCACCGGCAAAGTTCTGACTCCGGAAGATCAGCAACGTTTGGCCGAGGAAACAGCCGCGCAATTGACGGCATAGCGCACAAATTAGGTTGAACCAGGAATGAAATCTACGAAACAACTCGAGCGTGAAGCCAAGCAGCTGTTTCGCGTGTGCCTGGTTGGAGGATCGCTGGATGAGGCTCGGGTTCGCGAGGCAGTGCAAAAAGTTCTCGACGCCAAGCGGCGAGGAAGCCTCACCCTGCTTTCCCGCTTCCAGCACTTAGTGAAGCTGGAACGTGCCCGGCACACCGCCGAAGTAGAGAGCGTTACTTCATTGCCTGATGAGTTGCGCGCAAACGTGTTGTCGAATCTCGATCGCCTGTATGGACCGGGGTTGAGCACATCGTTTGCACTGAACCCATCGCTGATCGGAGGAATGCGGATCCGGGTAGGTAGTGATGTCTATGACGGTAGCGTGCGAGCTGAATTGGCCTCGCTGCAGAAGAGTTTTTGAAAGGAATTCAAAGTCTCGAAGGTCTGACGATTAATCGCATCGAGGCGAAGGAAATTATGGCTGACCTGTTACTGGAAATTGAAGCTCAAATCAACGGAGCTAAGGCTACTGCCGGCAAGGAGAACGTCGGCATCATACGCGAGGTCGGCGATGGTATCGCCAAAGTTGAAGGTCTCACCGACGCGATGCTCAACGAGATGCTCGACCTCGGCAACGGCATCACTGGCCTGGCGCTGGATCTCGGCGAAACCGAAGTCGGAGTGGCGATTCTAGGAGACTACACGCGGCTCGAAGAAGGGGACGAGGTACGCACAACAGGCAAGCTGCTACAGGTGCCTGTGGGCAAGGGCCTGTTGGGCCGAGTCGTGAACATGCTGGGCGAGCCAGTGGATGGCAAGGGTCCGGTCAAGAGCGATGTCGCTTATCCAGTCGAAAAAATGGCTCCAGGCATCATCCGTCGCCGTCCCGTCAGCCAGCCGGTACAAACGGGGATCATGGCGATCGACTCGATGATTCCGATTGGCCGCGGTCAGCGTGAGTTGATCATCGGCGACCGGTCGACCGGCAAGACGACCATCTGTGTCGACACCATCATCAACCAGGCGCGTCTCAACAAGGCCGCTGAAGGTGCCGGCGACAAGTCGCATCGCCCTCTGTATTGCATCTACGTAGCGATTGGTCAGAAACAATCCAGTATTGCCCGCATTATCTCCGTGCTCGAGGAAGCCGGGGCGATGCCGTACACAATCATCGTGGCATCTCCTGCCTCCGATTCGGCGACGAACCAGTATTTGGCTCCATTCGCCGGAGCGGCGATGGGCGAGTGGTTCATGGACAACGGCATGGATGCTTTGATCGTGTTTGACGATCTCTCCAAGCACGCCGTGGCTTACAGGCAGGTGTCGCTGGTGTTGAAGCGGCCGTCGGGCCGCGAGGCGTATCCCGGCGACGTGTTCTATCTCCATAGCCGGCTGCTTGAGCGCGCGGCGCGTGTTGGAGAGAAATATGGCAACGGATCGCTAACGGCTTTGCCGATTATTGAAACGCAGGCTGGCGACGTATCCGCTTATATCCCTACCAACGTCATCTCGATTACGGACGGCCAGATCTATCTCGAAACGGATTTGTTCTACCAGGGCGTCCGTCCCGCCATTTCGGTAGGCCTCTCAGTCTCCCGCGTTGGTTCCGCGGCGCAGCTCAAAGCCGTGAAGCAAGTTGCCGGACAGCTCAAAGGTGATCTCGCCCAATTTCGCGAACTCGCAGCGTTCGCGCAGTTCGGCTCGGAACTGGACGCGAAAACGCAGGCGAAGATCGACGGCGGCAAGCGCATTATCGAGATCTTCAAGCAGCCGCAGTACAGCCCGATTCCCGTTGCGCTTCAGGTGGCTGTCATTTGGACCGTCCAAAACGGGTATGTGAATGATGTGCCAGTGGAGCGGGTCAAGGAGTTCCAAAATAGGCTGACTGAATATCTAAGCATGCGCAAGACCGAGCTACTGCGAAAAATCGAAAACGAGAAGGCACTCAGCGACGCCTTAGCGGCGGAATTGAAGGCTGCGGCCGACGAGTTTAAGCAGACATGGAAATGAGCGCCACGTCTAATCATGCATAGTATCCGCGATTTACGCCGACGCATCCGGTCCATCGGCAGCACTGCGCAGATTACCAAGGCAATGCAGATGGTGGCGGGATCGAAAATGCGCAAAGCCCAGCAGGCTGCGTTGGCTGGCCGTCCATTTGCGTACCTGTTGTACCGCATTCAGCGCGAAGCGACGACGCGTATGGGCGAGTTCACGCATCCCCTGCTTGAGGTGCGTGACGTCCGCAAAAAAGCCGTTATCCTCATCGGCGCTGATAAGGGCTTGTGCGGGGCGCTCAACACAAACTTGTTCCGCGTGGCCTCCCAGTCCGATCCCCAATCAACAGTCTTCATCACGGCAGGACGCAAAGCTGCGCAATTCGTTGCCCACAGCGGCCGACGGCTTGCCGCGGAGTTCGAATACGCTGACACGCCCCAGTTCTCCGAAGCCTCCGCGATTGCGGCCTTCGCCCGCGATCTATTCCTAAAAAGGGAAGTAGACCGGGTCGAGATCGTGGCTACGCGATTCGTCAACACACTTACTCAACATCCGATCACAATCGACTTTCTGCCAGTGGGCGAAATCAAGACGCTGCAGTTTCCCGGTATGGAATCGGAAAAGGAATTAGCAGAGGACAATAACGAGTCGCTGTTCGAGCCTAATCCAGAAGCGGTTCTCGGTTATATGCTCTCGCACTATCTGAACTTTTACATCTATCAGGTCTTGCTGAATGCGAAAGCCAGTGAGCAAAGCGCGCGCATGGTATCAATGAAGAATGCCACCGACAGCGCCGACCACCTGATTAGAGACTTGTCGCTTGAATACAACAAGCAACGGCAGGGCAATATCACGAAGGAGTTACTGGAAATCGCCGGCGGTCAGGCTGAGTGAGCGAACTCACTGCCCGTCGCAGATCGGTATCAATATGAACATAGGCAAGATCGTAAAAGTTGCAGGTCCGGTAGTGGATGTTGAGTTCCCCGCAGCATTGCCTGGGATCTATCACGCGTTGACCGTTGAATACAAATTGCAGAACCAGCCCGCTAAACTGACGCTCGAAGTGCAGCAACACCTCGGCGATAAATTGGTCCGGGCAATTTCCATGGCCGGCACCGAGGGACTCAAACGCGGCTTCGACGTCACAGATAGCGGTGGCCCGATTTCCATGCCCGTCGGTGAAGGTGTCATGGGTCGGATATTCGATGTCACCGGCAACCCGGTCGACGAACGCGGACCTGTTAAGGCGGAGAAATACTATCCCATTCACCGCACACCGCCACCGCTTGTGGACCAATCAACTTCTCCGCAAGTGCTGGCGACCGGAATCAAAGTTCTCGATTTGATCTGTCCTTTCCTGAAGGGCGGCAAAGTCGGCGCCTTCGGTGGCGCAGGAGTGGGCAAGACGGTCGTGATCATGGAGTTGATACACAACATCGCGAAGCTCCATGGAGGCGTTTCAGTGTTCGCTGGCGTTGGCGAACGCACTCGGGAAGGAAACGATCTTTACCACGACATGTCCGACTCCGGAGTTATCAAACAGGACAACCTGGGCGAGTCCAAAATCACGCTGGTATACGGTCAGATGAACGAACCGCCGGGTGCGCGTCTGCGCGTAGCGCTTTCCGCCCTTGCTATGACCGAGTACTTTCGCGATGAGAAGAACCAGGATGTGTTGCTCTTCATTGACAACATCTTCCGCTTTTCCCAAGCCGGATCTGAGGTGTCGGCACTGCTAGGTCGCACGGCCAGCGCCGTCGGTTACCAGCCAACTCTCGCCGCTGAGATGGGGGCGTTACAAGAGCGGATTACCTCAACCAAGAAAGGCTCGATCACGTCGTTTCAGGCCGTGTACGTTCCTGCGGACGATCTTACCGACCCAGCGCCGGCCACAACCTTCGCTCACCTGGATGCGACCATCGTCCTCGACCGCGCGATTGCCGAATTGGGAATCTATCCGGCAGTGGATCCGCTGGCCTCGACCTCTCGCGCTCTCGCACCAGAAATCGTAGGCCAAGAGCACTATGAGGTGGCGCGTGGAGTACAGAAGGTGCTTCAGCGCTACAAAGACCTGCAGGACATCATCGCGATTCTCGGAATGGATGAGCTGGCACCTGAGGACAAGCTAACCGTATTCCGTGCGCGCAAGATTCAGCGTTTTCTGAGTCAACCGTTCAGCGTAGCGCAAGTCTTCAGCGGTCGTGAAGGAAGACAGGTACCTGTAGCTGAAACCGTTCGCGGCTTTAAGGAGATCCTTGACGGCAAGCACGACGACGTGCCGGAAGCGAACTTCTACATGAAGGGTGCGATTGAAGAAATAAAACAAGGCTGAATGGTTTGGGGTCGAGAGCTCCAACATATGTGAAACATGCCAAACACTCTAAAACTTGAAATTGTCACGCCGACTGCCACCGTGTACTCCGAAGACGTTGAGTTGGTTACGTTGCCAGGGGTTGACGGGCAGATGGGTGTTTACCCTCAGCACGTCCGGCTAATGACGCAATTAGTTCCGGGAGAAATGATCGTGCACAAGGGCGGCCGCGATGAATTTCTCGCAGTTGGCGAGGGACTCGTTGAAGTCACGGGTGACCGCGTAGCCATCGTGACAGATATGGCGGTTGCTGCCGACAACATCGACGAAGCGAAGGCAGAAGAAGCGCGCCAGCGCGCCGCAGCGCGGCTTCGCGAAAAACTGTCTTCCCAGGAAGTAGCCTCCGTCAACGCGGCTCTGGCTCGCTCAGTGGCGCAATTGTATGTAAAGCGGCGCCATCCACGAGGGTGAAGAGGGCGCAGCACTAGGCTAACCCGAAAAGTGATAAGAGTTAACCTGAGCGTGGTTTGTGAAAGGGCATCCGACTTTCAGTCGTGCCGATGAACGCACTCAAGTCCGGCTTTAGCCTCTGGATATTTGTTGCTTCACCAGTCAAAAGCACAGCGGCTAAAGCCTGAGCGTAAGGGGGCACTTGAAGGCACGACTGGAAGTCGAGGCCCTTTCACGAGTCGGAACTCCACTAAGCCTTTGTTCCACGCGTTTTCCCCGTTAGCTCGGGATACCGAGCGGAATAGCAATCTCCCAACTTGACCTGCCAGTGATCCGGAATCAGCGTCGTGTCTGTCACGTGCCAAACGCTTGGCACCTCTTCGTGTCCGTTGAAGGCCCAACTACCTCTCCCTTCGACGACCTGCCTGTAAGTCCTTGCACCTTAAGCCCAGAACGCATTTGCTGCCGGCTCCACGAGATGGAATCGCGAATGCTTGAAATAAACATGCTTCACCTCCGCCGAACTTTGTCGGTTCCGCGGGGACAAAAGAACGCGGCGAAAGCACGAATCAAGTCCATGATCAGCGGAGCACGCATTCATCGTAAGCGGCCAGTAATTGGGACACTTTGGTGCACTGCGATGCTTGCTCTCGTCCCGTCCGCTCGCGCCCAACAGTCGGATCCGCTCCAGCAGCAACTACAAGAGTTGAAACAGCAATACGAAGCGACCACTCGCGATCTTCAGCAGCGCATCGCCACGCTGGAGCAACAGATCGAAGAACAGAAAGCCGCGACGGCGAAGGAGAAGGAGACAACGGTATCAGTCTCAGAACTCGCCGCCGAGCAGGCAGTCAAGAAGGTCTTGTTCGGAGCATCGGATCAGGTTGGAGCCAAGTACCAGGGACAGTTGCCCTCGCGTCCGACATATGACCTCCTGCAGGAGGCGCAAACCGAAATCCAGGGCTTGCGCCAGCAGTTGGGCGTGTTCGAATTTCATGGATACTTCCGTTCCGGCTACGGAGTAAACAGTCGAGGCGGAGAGCAAGTCGCGTTTCAGGCTCCGGGAGCGGACGCCAAGTACCGTTTGGGGAATGAGGCGGAAACGTACGCGGAACTCATCTTTGTCAACAACTGGCTGAACCCGGAGCGCGATTCCGACAAAGCCTGGATGAAGACCGAGGTGATGATCGAGGCTAACACCACCAACTCGGCGAACTACGCGAATTTTTCTGGCGGACTTGGAAACGATCAATTCCGCTTTCGGGAGGCCTTCGTTCAGGCGGGAAACATCTTCGAGAGACAACCGAACGCCAAGTTCTGGGCCGGCGAAAGGTACTATCGGCGCCAGCATATCGAGATCGACGATTTCTATCCGCTGGACATGAGCGGGTACGGTGCCGGCGTCGAGGACTTCAATGTCGGTGTCGGCAAGATGGCTGTCGCCTACATATCGGGCGCGCGGCCTGACATCGTAACGGAGAACGGCTATCTCGCAAAGAACAACATTGATCTGCGCTTGTACGACGTGAAAGGCCCCGGTGGTCTTTGGGGAGCGTGGTTCAATTTCGCGACGTCGAAAGGCGGCGCGACATCAGCGGGCATAAAGATTCCCACAACGGATGGGTACGGAGTTGGTCTGCGCCACCAGCGCCTGGAATGGCACGGAGGCTATCATACCTTTAGTTTTCAATATGGAACGGGCGCGGCCAGCAACTTCAGTGCGTCGCTGGACGATCCCACGGCATTTCGCCGTAATTCGGCAAGGCTTCTCGCGACAGAACAGGTCCTCTTTCAACCAAACGATAGATTCGCCATCATGCCAATCTTCGTGTACCAGCGGACCAAAGATGGGAATCCGCAGCACGACTGGAATCAGTGGGTGTCATTCGGCGCGCGACCAGAGGTCTTTTTCACCAAATATCTCTCCCTAGCCTTTGAAGGAGGCGTCGACCATACGCGTCTTCGCGGTCAGTACGACGGATGGCTGCGTAAGTTCACGATAGCTCCACAAATTGGAGCGGGAAGAAAGTTCTTCAGCCGGCCGGTTCTTCGCGCCTTCCTGACCTATGCGAACTGGTCTGACGGGCTTCGTGGCTTTGTAGGCGGCACTCCGTTCCAAAACCGAACAGACGGACTTACATACGGAGTGCAAGCGGAAACGTGGTGGTAGGACGAAAGGTAAGACCATGGCAAGCCGAGAAATAACGGTCAGCTCAGCGACAGCGCAGAACGCTTCGACGCCGGATGCGGGAAGCTACACTCGTCCACTCGCGATCGTCACCACCTTGTTTTTCATGTGGGGTTTCCTGACGAGCCTGAACGACATTTTGGTGCCGCATCTGAAGTCAATCTTCGACCTCAGCTACGCGCGAGTCATGTTGGTTCAGTTTGCATTTTTCTCTGCCTACTTTTTATTTTCCGTGCCGTGGTCGAGGTTCGTGAATAGGATCGGATATCAAAGGACCATGGTAGTGGGGCTTTTAACCATGGCTTGTGGCGCGTTTCTATTCCTGCCTGCCGCATCCGCTGCTTCCTTCCCCCTGTTTTTGACGGCACTCCTGATCCTCGCCGCGGGGATCACTGGTCTTCAGGTGGCGGCTAATCCTTATGTGGATTTGCTAGGCAAGCCTGAAACGGCATCTAGCCGCCTGGATCTGACGCAGGCGTTCAACTCGCTGGGGACCACGATCGCTCCGAAAATCGGGGGATTGCTCATCCTGAGTGCCGCGCCACTAGCGATTGAACAGTTGCGACAGCTTGCTCCGCAAGCACTACAAGCCTACCGTGTGCAACAAGCAGGGTCGGTCAAGATTCCATACACAGTGATCGGCATCGCACTAATCTTGCTGGCGGTCTTGATTGGCGCCTCCAGGCTACCCCGAATTGAAACCGCCACGTCGCGTTCTGGAGAGAAGATTAACGATTCGATCTGGAAGCATCCAAATCTCCTCTTTGGCGCCCTCGGGATTTTCGCCTATGTGGGCGCCGAAGTGTCCATCGGAAGTTTTTTGGTGAATTATTTCGGTCTGCCCGAGATTGCGGGTCTTTCCACCAGGACGGCAGCAGGTTTTGTTTCGTTTTACTGGGGCGGCGCCATGATCGGACGGTTTCTCGGCGCGGGACTTCTGCGGCGGATCAAGCCCGGGCGTCTGCTTGCTGTGTGCGCGATCTTTGCCGCGGCGCTGGTAACCATCTCGATGCTGTTGGGCGGGCACACCGCGATGTGGACAATTCTCACCGTGGGGCTTTTCAACTCCATCATGTTCCCTACGATTTTCAGTCTGGGAGTGGCAGAACTTGGGCCTCTCACGGGAAACGGGTCCGGCCTGCTGAATATGGCCATAGTGGGCGGTGCCATCCTGCCCGTGATCCAGGGCGTAATTGCTGACCAAATTGGGCTTCACCACGCTTTTGTTCTGCCGGTGATTTGCTATTTGTACATCTTGTTCTACGGGCTGAGCGGATCGAAGCCGAACAGCGAGCGCTACACAACAGCTTAGAAATGTCTGCGGAGTAAAGAATGTTAATTGCGGGCGATATCGGCGGTACAAAAACAGACCTGGCAATCTACTCGAGCGAATCGGGGCCGCACACACCTTTGGCTGAGACAGAAGTTCGCAGCGCCGACTATCCCAGCCTGCAGGCCCTCGTCATGGAGTTTCTCGATCGCGTGAAGATGCCGGTTGACGTAGCCTCCTTTGACGTCGCCGGTCCTGTGATCAACGGCCAGGTCAAAATCACCAACTTGCCGTGGACGATGGATGAAAGCACGCTGGCCAAGGACCTGAATCTGAAATCCGTCCACCTGTTGAACGATCTGGAGGCGGTCGCGCTCTCGGTCCCGACTTTACGTGTACAGGACTTGCTCACAATAAATAAAGGAGAGCCGGTTTCGAATGGTCCTATCGCGATCATCGCGCCAGGGACGGGTTTGGGTGAATCGTTCCTGACTTGGGATAGCTCGCGGTACGTTGCCCATGTATCTGAGGGTGGTCACTCAGATTTTGCGCCGACAGACCGGCGGCAAATGCGTCTGCTGGCGTACTTGCTTCCGCGTTTCGGTCATGTAGGTGTTGAACGCGTCTGTTCTGGAATCGGCGTTCCCAACATTTATGAATTTCTGCGCGACGAGGAGAAGATACCGGAACAGCCTGAAGTCGCTCAACTGATTGCCTCGGCAAAAGATCACACGAAAGCAATCCTGGGCGCTGCCCTTGACCCGCAACTGTCAAGCGAGTTGTGTCGGGCCACGGTTGAAATGCTGGTTTCGATTCTGGCAAGCGAAGCCGGCAATCTCGCCCTGAAAGTTCTTGCCACAGGTGGTGTCTACCTGGCTGGGGGCATAGCGGTGCACTTGTCGGACGCGCTAAAGCATCCGCGGTTTATGCAAGCCTTCAGCAGAAAGGGCCGCTTCAAAAATCTAATGGAACAAATTCCCATTCACGTCATCACTATACGTGCGGCACTCCTCGGAGCTGCCACATTTGGGCTCGAGAGCCTGAAGAGCATCAGAAATGGCGCATGAGCAGCACTTTTAACCTCGTCAAAATCACCGGCACGCAAGGCAGCCTGAATAGGAACGAAAAGGAGCATTAGAGTGGCAGCAAATCCTCAACCGCTGGCAAAAAAACGATCGATCAAACAGTCGGCGTGGAAAGCGCTCGAATCACACTACGAGAAGGTTTCGAAACTACACCTGAGAGAACTCTTCGCGGATGATCCCAAGCGCGGCACACGTTTGACAGCCGAGGCTGTCGGCCTCTATCTGGACTACTCAAAGAATCGCGTAACGGATCAAACGCTCAAGCTGCTGATCCAACTCGCCGAAGAATGTGGATTGCGGGAACGAATCGACGCGATGTTTCGTGGCGAGAAAATCAACGTCACTGAGAAGAGAGCAGTCTTGCACACTGCGCTCCGCGCTCCGCGCAACGCTTCCATCGTCGTCGATGGTGAGAACGTTGTGCCCAAGGTGCACGCTGTGCTCGATCGCATGGCGGATTTCGCAAACAGGCTGCGCAGCGGCGAATGGAAGGGACATACCGGCAAGCGCATTCGTAACGTAATCAATGTTGGCATCGGCGGTTCCGATTTGGGCCCGGTCATGGCGTATGAGGCGCTAAAACATTACAGCGATCGAGCCATGACGTTCCGTTTTGTGTCCAACATCGACGGCACGGATTTTGCAGAGGCCGTCCGCGATCTTGATCCATCGGAAACGCTCTTTATCATCTCTTCGAAAACGTTCACGACTCTGGAGACTATGACGAACGCCCAGACGGCTCGCGCCTGGTCGCTATCCGGATTGGGGAATGACGAAAAGTCAGTCGCGAAGCATTTTGTGGCGGTTTCAACGAACACAAGGGAAGTTGCGAAGTTCGGTATCGATACCGCCAACATGTTCGAGTTCTGGGACTGGGTTGGCGGTCGCTATTCCATGTCGTCGGCAATTGGGCTCTCGACCATGGTCGCTATCGGCCCGGATAACTTCCGAGCGATGCTGACTGGTCTGCACCAGATGGACGAGCACTTCCGGACCGCGCCATTCGAACGCAACCTTCCCGTCATCATGGGTCTCCTAGGGGTCTGGTACAACGACTTCTTTGGCGCGCAGACCGTAGCGGTGTTGCCTTACGAGCAATATCTGAAACGCTTCCCAGCCTACCTCCAGCAATTGACGATGGAGAGCAATGGCAAGCACGTCACCGTCGACGGGAACAGGGTAGCTCGCGACACGGGCCCCATCTACTGGGGCGAGCCGGGAACTAACGGTCAACACTCTTTCTACCAACTGATTCACCAAGGAACCAGGCTCATCCCGTGCGACTTCATTGCTTTTTCCAAACCGCTCAATCCGCTCGGTCGGCACCATGACATGCTGATCGCCAACGTGTGCGCGCAGGCTGAGGCGCTGGCTTTCGGCAAGACCGCCGAGCAGGTCGCGGCTGAAGGCACTCCCGACTGGCTTGTGCCCCACCGTGTGTTCGAGGGCAATCGTCCATCGAACACGATCCTTGTGGATCGGCTGACACCAGAAACTTTGGGCAAGCTCGTTGCTTTATACGAACACTCCACCTTCACCCAGGGTGCAATTTGGAACATCGATTCCTTCGACCAGTGGGGTGTCGAGCTGGGGAAAGTTCTCGCGCAACGCATAATCCCAGAACTCGAGAGCAAGGAAGAACCGAAGCTCGCCCACGACAGCTCAACCAACAACTTGATCAGCTATTACCGAAAATCCAAGGAGACCGCATGACAACTCTCGGCTTTGATAAACCGCTATACGTTCTGCCCTTCGATCATCGGGGCTCGTTCCAGAAGAAGATGTTTGGATGGGATGGGACCTTGAGCCCCCAACAAACGGCCGAGATCGCTGCCGCGAAGCGGGTGATCTACGACGCCTTCACCGCCGCAGTTAACGCCGGCGTTCCCAAAAGTAAAGCGGGAATTCTGGTCGACGAACAGTTCGGCGCTGCAATTCTGCGCGATGCAAAAGCAGAAGGATACTCAACTTCCTGTCCAGCGGAGAAGAGTGGACAGGATGAGTTCGACTTCGAATACGGAGAAGAGTTCGCCAAGCACATTGAAGCGTTTCGTCCAACCTTCTGTAAGGTTCTCGTTCGCTACAACCCGGAGGGAGATCGCACTCTTAATCAAAAGCAAGCGGCTCGACTGAAGTGCTTATCGGAATATCTCCATAGCGACAAAAGTCCCAGCCGTTTCATGTTCGAACTACTCGTGCCAGCGGAGAAGGCTCAGCTGGAGCGCGTCAAAGGAGATAAGAAGGCCTACGATCTGGAGCTTCGTCCGCGACTGATGGCCGAGACTATCGAGGAGCTGCAGGATGCCGGTGTCGAGCCGGACGTCTGGAAGATCGAAGGGCTCGAGCGGCGGCAAGATTGCGAGAGGATCGTGGCCTCCGCGCGTCGGGAAGGCCGAAACCGCGTCGGCTGCATCATCCTCGGACGCGGCGAAGACGATCGGAGAGTCCGCGAATGGCTCACGACTGCATCCGGCGTGCCGGGCTTCATTGGCTTTGCTGTCGGCCGGACCAGCTTCTGGGATCCGCTAGTTGACTGGCGCGGCAAGAAGATTACGCGAGATGCAGCGGTGGCCGAGATTGCCCGCCGCTATCAGGAGTTCGTGGAGATCTTCGAAACCAGTGACAAGGCCGTTCCCGCTTAAGGAATCAGGAAGAGAGACCAAAGATGGAAAGAGAGACTGTGAAACTAGCCCCGTCAATTCTTGCCGCCGACTTCGCTCGCTTGGGTGAGCAGGTAGCGGAGGCGGAGAAGGCTGGGGCCGACAGGATTCACATCGATGTGATGGACGGGCACTTCGTGCCAAATCTGTCGATGGGAGCGCCAATTGTGCAGTCGCTGAGGCGTGTAACTCGTCTTCCTCTCGAGACACACTTAATGATCTCGGATCCGGATTTGTTTCTTGAAGAGTTTGTTCAGGCCGGATCCGATTCTTTTCTTGTCCACTGGGAAGGTAACAACAACCTGCATAGGACCGTCGCGCGGATCAAGGAACTGGGCAAACCCGCGGGAGTGGTCATCAATCCTGCAACTCCCGCTGTGGTGCTGGAAGAGATTCTGCCGGACGTGGATCTAGTCGTCGTCATGACAGTGAATCCTGGCTTCGGTCATCAGCATTTCCTTCGTAGCACGTTGCCGAAGATCGAACAGGTCCATCGGATGATCGAACGCATGAACGTTCGGGCTGAGTTGGAGGTCGACGGTGGCGTAGATGCAATCACTGCACCCTTGGCCGCTGCGGCAGGAGCCAATGTGTTTGTCGCGGGATCATCGATTTTCGGCGAGAGAGCTGGCGTGACCGCCGCTATGGATCAGCTCTGTAGAAGTGTCCTATCCAGCAGCAACGCGGTTCTAGCTTAATAACTGTTTCACTAAGGAGGTTTCATTATGGAACTTGGAATGATCGGTCTTGGAAGAATGGGCGCCAACATGGTGCGGCGACTTATTAACAAAGGTCACCGCTGCGTGGTCTTCGACAGGTCGCCTGAAGTTGTGGGCGAATTAGTTAAAGACAAGGCAGTCGGCGCTGAATCGCTCGCAGATCTGGTGAAGAAGCTCGAGCGGCCGCGAGCTGTTTGGTTAATGGTTCCGGCCGCAGTTGTCGACAAGACTATCGCCGATCTACTGCCTCACCTCGAGCCCGGTGACTCCCTCATTGACGGAGGCAACTCGTATTACGTGGACGACATACGGCGCGCCAAAGAGCTTGCGCCAAAACGGATTCACTACGTCGATGTGGGCACCAGCGGAGGCGTGTGGGGACTCGAACGGGGCTACTGCATGATGATCGGAGGCGAAAAAGATGTGGTCCAGCGGCTTGATCCAATCTTCTCCGCGCTCGCACCTGGAATGGGCGACATTTCTCGCACACCCGGCCGGTCAAACAATGATGGCACAGCCGAGCAGGGTTATCTGCACTGCGGTCAAAACGGCGCCGGCCATTTCGTCAAGATGGTCCATAACGGGATCGAGTACGGAGTAATGGCTGCGTACGCCGAAGGATTGGGAATCCTGCGCTCGGCTAACGTCGGCAAGCGGGCGAGCGACGCTATCGACGCCGAGACTACGCCGTTACGCAACCCCGAAGAATATCAATACGACTTGAACCTGCGCGATATTGCGGAGCTGTGGCGTCGTGGAAGCGTAATCGCTTCGTGGCTGCTCGACCTGACGGCCTCCGCTCTGCAGGAAGACAAGGACCTCTCGAAGTTTGCGGGACGAGTATCCGACTCCGGCGAAGGTCGGTGGACGATCAAAGCCGCCATCGACGAAGCCGTACCAGCACCGGTTCTAACCACCGCTCTGTATGAGCGATTCACTTCGCGAGGCGAGGCTGGCTTCGCCAATAAGCTCTTGTCTGCAATGCGGTATCAGTTTGGCGGACATCTAGAGAAGTCTGACGACAAGTCCAAGGTGGCCTGAGGAGATGACGATGACTAATTCCCATTCTGACGCGTTCGTGTTCTTCGGTGCAACCGGCGACCTTGCGTACAAGAAGATCTTTCCCGCGCTGCAGGCGATGCTGAAGCGGGGCCATCTTGATATACCGGTCATCGGCGTTGCCAAGGCCGGTTGGACTCTTGACCAACTTCGTGCGCGCGCTTTCGACAGTCTCGAGAAACATGGAGGAGGAGCCGATCCGGCGGCTTTTGCAAAGCTTTCTTCCTTGCTTCGTTACATCGATGGCGACTACAACGATCCTGCTACTTTTCAAGCGTTGGGCAAGGAGCTAAAAGGAACGAAGCGACCGGCGCACTATCTCGCAATTCCGCCCGCGATGTTCGAAGAGGTGCTCGAAAGACTAGCGGATTGCGAATGCATGCAGGGTGCCCGGATTATCGTCGAGAAGCCCTTCGGCCATGATCTGGAATCCGCACAGCACCTTAACCGAGTTCTTCTGCGCAAGTTCGACGAATCATCGATCTATCGGATTGACCACTACCTGGGTAAGCGTCCGGTGCACGACATGGTCGTTTTTCGTTTCGCAAACGCATTCATGGAGGCGTTCTGGAATCGCAATTACATTGAAAGCGTACAGATCACGATGGCTGAAGACTTTGGCGTGCAAGGCCGCGGCGCTTTTTACGACCAGACTGGCACGATCCGCGACGTCATCCAGAATCATCTGTTTCAGGTTCTCTGCAACCTCGCCATGGAAGCACCCGTGCGGTTGGACAGCGAATCGATTCGAGACGAGAAGGTCAAGGTCCTGAAGGCAATTCCCGCGCTGGAAGAAAGGAACGTTGTGCGCGGGCAGTTCCGCGGTTACCTCGACGAGAAAGGAGTGGCGGCGGATTCGAAAGTGGAGACGTTTGCTGCGCTTCGACTGGAGATCAACTCCTGGCGCTGGCAAGGAGTTCCGTTCTACATCCGGGCAGGGAAGTCTCTGCCGGTTACTTCTACGGAAATTGTCTGCAGGCTGCGGAAGCCGCCCACCGTCATCCCCGCAGACGTAGTTCATTCGAACTATCTCCGGTTCCGAATCAGTCCCGAAGTAGGAATCGCGATGGGAATGACAGTGCTGGCTCCGGGCGAGAAGCTGATAGGCCAGTCAGCGGAGATGTTCGCAAGCAGCCCAAAGACCACGGAAGAAATGGATCCTTACGAACGTGTGCTGGGCGACGCCATGGCCGGCGACGCCACGCTGTTTGCGCGCGAAGACTATGTGGAAGAAGCCTGGCGAATTGTCGATCCGCTCTTGAAGCTGGAGACCCCAGTTTACCCATATGAAGCTGGGAGCTGGGGCCCAAATGAAGTGGAACGCGTCACACCAGCCGGGGGCTGGCAAAACCCGCGTGTCGGACTCGAGGCGCTAGCTCTTGTCGGCAACGCTGCCTGAACCGTCAGCTACTTCAGAAGGGACAGCCGCGATGAAGATTGAAGTGTTCGCCGACGAACAAGCCACTGCCCAAGCCGCCGCGAAGGCTATCGCTGCCGAAGCCCGGTCCGCTGTCGCAGCACGCGGTCGCTTCGTGCTGGCCGTCAGCGGCGGTCGTACTCCGTGGATCATGCTGCGTGCCCTGGCCAATGAAGAACTCCTATGGCAGAGCATTCACGTAGTACAGGTCGACGAACGAGTCGCGCCACTGGGAGACGCAGATAGGAATCTCACGCATCTGCGAGAGAGTCTTCTCGATCATTCGCCGATTCCGCCGGAGCAGATTCACGCTATGCCGGTGGAATCGCCCAATCTTGGTGTCGCAGCCGGCGAGTACGCCTCGCTTCTCTCTGAGATCGCCGGCTCACCGCCGACGCTCGATCTTGTTCATCTGGGTCTTGGGCCGGACGGACACACTGCCTCGCTGGTGCCCGGGGATCCGGTACTCAACGTGATCGACAAGGACGTAGCTGTGACCGGCGTCTACCAGGGAAGGCTCCGAATGACCTTGACGTACCCAATCATCAATCGCGCCCGGCGGGTTCTGTGGTTGGCCACCGGCAGCGAAAAGGCTGGCCCGCTCGTCCGTCTGCGCGAGGGCGATCCGTCAATACCGGCGGGAAGGGTCTCCCAATCTCAGGCCGTGATTTTCGCGGATCGCGCGGCCACTGCCGGTCCGCGGGTTGAATCGGAACTCTTGCCGGAGAGCTCCAGCAGGGCCAGCACTGATCATTCACTAGTCAAAGAGCCAAAGTGAACGATCCTATCCAAGGGTTGAATACCGACGTGGACGATTCTGAGGGCACCGTTCAGCCGGCGGATTCCGTGCGTCCGCAGCGGCCGACATGGGAACAGGCCGAAGGCAGTCCGCTGCCGCTTGGTGTCACATGGATGGAAGAGGAGCAAGCGTTCAACTTCGCGGTTCACGCCGAGCATGCCGAGAGCGTCACACTGTTGCTCTACGCTCCCACAGATTTGGTGAATCCGCTGCTGGCGTACCGTTTCGACTTCCTGAGGAATAAGTCGGGACGAATCTGGCATTGTCGAATACCTATCGTGAAAATTCGTGAGTGTCGTTATTACGGATATTCCGTTTCGGGAGAGGCTGTGGACAACGTTCACAGCTTTGACCCGCAGAAGGTCTTGCTCGATCCCTATGCTCGGGCTGTTTTCTTTCCATTCGATTTTGATCGCGAATTGGCAATGCGGGAAGGATCAAATGCGGGGCGGGCACCGCTCGGTGTGCTCACGCCTTCTCGTCTCGACTTTCACTGGACAAAAGATCGGTTACAGCACCACGAGTCCGACGCAGTCATTTACGAACTTCACGTGAAGGGCTTCACGAAGAATCCCAACTCTGGCGTAGCTCAATCGCGCGCCGGCACGTACGCAGGGCTGATAGAAAAGATCCCCTATCTGAAAGAACTCGGCATCACCGTTGTCGAGTTGATGCCGGTGTTTCAGCGTGATCCACAAGAGGGCGACTACTGGGGCTACATGCCTCTGAACTTCTTCTCACCGCACGCTCAATACGCCAGTACTCGCGATGACGATCAGCAGCATCTTGAATTCGAGAAAATGGTGGAGGCGTTTCACGAGGCGGGCATCGGAGTTGTGCTTGACGTCGTCTACAACCACACCTGCGAAGGAGATCACCGAGGCCCGATCTACAGCTATAAAGGTATCGATAGTGCCAGCTATTACATGATGTCGTCTGACCCGACAAATCCGTACGCGAATTATTCCGGTACGGGAAATACGTTGAATTTTGGCAGAGGACACGTGCGCAAGATGGTCATGGACAGCTTGCGTTATTGGAAGCAAGAGATGCATATTGACGGTTTCCGATTTGATCTGGCATCGGTGTTCAGCCGCAATGCGGACGGATCCCTCAATTGGGGACACGCTCCGATCTTCGCTGAGATTGCCGGCGACCCGGAGTTGGGCCAGCTACGGTTGATCGCGGAGCCCTGGGATACAGGGGCTTATCAACTTGGCCGCGGATTTCCGGGCATAACCTGGCTGCAGTGGAACGCTCGGTTTCGGGACGATGTCCGCCGTTTCGTCAAAGGTGATCCCGGAATGGTTCCGGATCTGATGCGGCGCATTTATGGAAGCGACGATCTTTTCCCCGACAACCGCGCCGACGCATATCACGCCTACCAGAGCGTAAACTACGTGACTTCTCACGACGGCTTTACCCTCTACGATCTCGTCTCGTACAACCAAAAGCGCAATTGGGCGAATGGCAACAACAACCAGGACGGCATGAACGACAACTACAGTTGGAACTGCGGTCACGAAGGCGACGAAGCTGCGCCGCCTGAAGTGCTGGCACTGCGCCGCAAGCAGGTAAAGAATTTCTGCTGCTTACTCATGCTGTCGAACGGGACTCCTATGTTCCGAGCCGGGGATGAGTTCCTCAACACGCAGTTCGGCAACAACAATCCGTATAACCAGGATAACGAAACGGGATGGCTCGATTGGAGCCAGCTTCGGACAAATCAGGACATCTTCCGTTTCTTCAAGAGCATGATTGCGTTCCGCAAAAGTCATCCGTCACTGAGCCGCAGCAGGTTCTGGCGGGAGGATGTTGTCTGGTACGGAACCGGTCCAATGGCAGACTTGTCGCATGACTCGCGAAGTTTGGCGTTCTGCCTGCACGGCGCTTCTCAAAACGATGACGACATCTACGTGGTGATTAATGCGTTCTGGGAAGAGTTGGAATTCAACGTCCAGGAAGGAAGAGCACAGGAGTGGAAACGAATCGTCGATACAAGTCTGGCCAGTCCCGATGATTTCTCGGACAAAGGTGTGCCTCTGCAAAATGCGACCTACAGAGTGGCGCCGAGGTCCGTCGTTGTCTTACTTCGACAGCGCAGCGGGCACAAGGCTGCCATGAGCTGACTCGCATGCGGAAAAAGCTCATTGCAGCCAATTGGAAGATGCACAAAAAGCCCGACGAGGCTGTGGCCTTCGTTCGCGAATTCACATCGCTGATCTCGGGGCACGAACGCGACGATATCGCTATCCTGCCGCCATTCATTAGTCTCTCGGCCACGCTTGACGCCGTCCGAGGCAGTCAGATCGAGGTCGGAGCGCAAAATATGTACTGGCAAAAGGAGGGCCCCTTCACCGGCGAGATCTGTGGAGCAATGCTGGCAGCAATGGGCTGTCGACAAGTGATCATCGGACACTCCGAACGCCGCAAGTACTTCGGTGAGACCGACATTGACGTAAATCGTAAACTTCGAAGCGCTCTCGAAGAAAAATTGAAAGCGATTGTATGTGTTGGCGAATTACTCGAAGAGCGTGAATCGGGATTAACCGAGCGCGTGCTATCCCGGCAAGTTGCCACCGCCCTGCGCCAGGTCTCCGTCACCGACGCGGACAACTTCTGCTTTGCCTACGAGCCTGTTTGGGCTATCGGCACCGGGAAGACGGCCACTCCAGAAATGGCCGCCGAAGCGCACGCTTTCATTCGCAAGGAAGCAGCGAAAGCCGTCGGCGACGGTGCAGGAACAAGTCTAAGAATCCTCTACGGCGGCAGCGTCAAACCGGAAAACGCTACTGCGTTAATGTCAAAAGAGGAAATCGATGGCGTGTTAGTTGGCGGAGCCAGCCTGGATCCTGGGTCGTTCGCGACGATTGTGAAGTGGTGAAGTCTTGCTCGAGAGGAGCGAAGGTTTATGAGTGGAAAATCGAAGGTCATTATTATAGGAGGTGGGTTCGGTGGTTTATGCGCCGCTCAGGCGCTGAAGTCGGCTCCTGTCGACGTAACCCTGATCGATCGCCGAAACTATCATCTGTTTCAACCTCTGCTGTATCAGGTTGCTACCGGTTCGCTCTCACCCGGCGAGATCGCCGCGCCACTGCGCGGTGTCTTGAGCCATCAAAAAAATACTCGCGTGTTGCTGGGCGACGTCCGCGACATTGATCCTGTATCGAAGCGCGTGCTGCTCGCCGACGGCGCCAGTTTCGACTACGACTCTCTGATTGTCGCGGCCGGCTCGCAAAGCTCCTATTACGGTCACGACGTCTGGCAACAATGGGCTCCGGGCCTGAAGAGTGTGGAAGAAGCGATCAACATCCGGCACAAGATCCTCTACGCATTTGAGGTTGCAGAACGGCTTCCCGATCCTGCCCAACGGCGCGCCTGGCTCACCTTCGTGATCGTGGGAGCAGGACCCACAGGGGTGGAACTGGCGGGGGCTATCGGGGAAATTGCGCGGCAGACGCTGAAGAACGATTTTCGTTCCATACATCCCGAAGAGGCGCAGATCATTTTGCTGGATGGAGCTCCGCGATTGCTCATGTCGTTTCCCGAAGACTTGGCGCGCAAGGCGGAGCGATTCCTCGCGAAGCTCGGCGTCCAAGCGAAGATGGGCACGATGGTTAAGGATGTCGATCGAGACGGAGTAAGCCTTCAGATCAACGGTTCCACAGAGCGCCTCTCCTCGAAGACCGTCATATGGGCTGGCGGTGTCACGGTTTCTCCCTTGGGGAGGACACTGGCCAAACGCACTGGAGCTGAAACCGACCGGGGAGGAAGAATCAAGGTTGGCCCCGACCTTACACTTGTTAATTTTCCGGACATCTACGTCATCGGAGATCTCGCGCTTACTGTCAACAAGAATGGAGAGCCACTCGCCGGCGTCGCGCAAGTTGCGATGCAACAAGGAACGTATGCAGCGAAAGCGATCGTGAGGAAAGTGCGAGGCCAAGCGAAGCCGGAGCCCTTCGAGTATTTCGATAAAGGAAATCTCGCCGTGATTGGTCGGGCGGCCGCAGTTGCCAATGTCTTCGGCGTGCACCTTTCGGGCCTGCCGGCCTGGTTGGTCTGGGTGTTCATCCACCTCATGTACATAGTCGAGTTTCAGAGTCGCATCATCGTTTTCATGAAATGGGCGATCCAGGATCTGACCTTCAGCCGTGGAGCGCGGCTAATTACTGGCGCTGCATCCTCGGATTTCAACTTTGAAAAAGAAATTGCCTCTCAAAAGATGACGCCTATGGTTAAGACCGGGTGACGTCCAGGAAAATGCAAGAGAACAGGGAAGAAAACAGGGGGATTTTTGAATTCGATCTCAAAATCGTCGAATTCTGCCCAAAATCCGCAAATTTTGCTCTGGACCAGCGAATTAACAGAGAGTTCTGTGGATATCTCCCTAACCTACCGTCAACAAAACAGTTGGCGTTATTTCGCGTGAGATTCAAAAAAATAACAGGGAACTACCAGCGAACTGCGCCAGCCATGGACGGTATTCTTCCCCAGCCTTCGCCAAACGCAACTACGCCACCGCAGTCGCGATTCGGCGCACGGCTAACGACAGCATCACGCGAGTCACGCCGCTGATGAGCATGCTTATGCCAACCAGGGTGCCGATCGCCCAGGCGGAACTCGACGGCCATTGCAGGTAGATCATCAGACCCAATAGGAGGGTGACGATCCCATCAATCAGCACCCAGTTTGACCCGCGCATGGAGCGCATCCGAAAAAACAGAACGATGTTCAAGATACCTTCAATCAGGAACAGACACGCGAGCAACAGCGTAAGCGACGCCACACCCAGCACTGGATGCACCAGTAGATAACCACCGAAGCACAGATACGCGATTCCCACTAACAGCTTCCAGATCAGGCTGCCGGCGCCATGAGCGTGGAATGCCAGGATCACGTGGACTACGCCAGCGAAAACGATGAGCCAGGCAATGACAGTGCTGACCGCGATGGCGGCGAGCATGGGCGAGCTGATCGCCAGTATGCCGAAGATAATCAGCAGCGCGCCCCACACGATTGACCAGGTCGAGGCATGCCGCACGATGTCGATGGGAGACTGTTCTGCCATGGAGATCTCCTCACGAAGCGCACTAATCCTATAGGAAAAGACGATTCTCTGAAATCCGGGCGACTTATCTGATGCTTTTCAGAACCGGAGTTTATTGATTTTTCGTTACTCTCCCGAATTAGCTCCGGGGCTCGGGATCGACAGATCCTGCTGCAACGTGAAATCAAGCAGGGTCTCGCTTGGCACCTTCACCTGGTCGCCCTTGGTGATAATTTCCGATCCTGCGCCAAGCCCACCGCCGGCGGCCGCACCGATCGCTGCTCCTTTGCCTCCGCCCGCAATGGCTCCGATAATGGACCCGACCGCCGCTCCGCCGATTGTCCTTTTGGCAGTGCTTGCTCCGCGCGACTTGCCGGTCAATTCATATTCTCCCGTCACCACAGGCACGGTCTGACCATTCACAACAATCCCGGTTAGCTCCAGTTGTAGTTGCGATCTCCCAGTAAACTTCCCTGACTTCTTCGACTCCGCCAGTCGGCCATAGACGTCGCTCCCCTTTGCGGCAATCACGTTACCATCTACCATCAGCGGTTCTTCCAGCGAAGCCTGAAAGCGATCCCCGGGGTGATTCTTGGTGGAATCGATGCCATCAACCGTCCGCACAGAAATCCGCGTTCCCGCCGGGATAGTGACATACACCGGTGGGCTCAAGCTGCTACGCCCCACGGTGTTCGGTTCGCTCGAGAGCGAACTCCGCCGCCGCAGCGTGTCGTTTCGTTCCGTTTCGGAATCGAACTTGAGCGAAACAATGTCAGACAGGTTGTACTTCTGAATCGATGAGCCAACCTGGAAGGTGATTTCAGTATCCGTGCGACTCACGAATTTGCCCTGAATCAGGCTGCCATTCTTTAGCTCCAAAGAATCGGCCGACGCGACTGACGCGGCCAGACACAATGCAACAACCAATCCGTAATTCAGCTTGAACTTCATCATTATCTTTCTCCTCAAAATCTTTCTCCTAAGAGTCCCTGTTTACCTCAGCCGGTTTGAAGCAAGCGCTCCTGATTCTGACTGTAAGTTATGCACTCCCCCGCTCTGTTACAGCAACTGTCCTGCCCGAAGTAGCACTTCAAAAGCGTCAGAATCCAGAAGATCAAGGGACTGCACTACTACATCAGCCGCCAAACGATGACCGTCGCGACTAACGCCGATACTCCGCATGCCAGCATGGCGTGCTCCTTCAATTCCGGCAGCCGCATCCTCCACAACTACACATCGTTCGGGCGGCACGCCGACCCGCGAAGCAGCCACTAAGTACACTTCAGGATCTGGTTTGCCTCGGTGCACATCTTCGGCGGAGGCGATGGCCTGAAAAATATGAGTCGCCGATAGAGCTTCAAGGACTGCATCGATATTCGCGCGTGGAGCTGCCGAGGCAACAGCCTGAAGCCATCCCTGTTTGTGAAGTCGGTCCACCCAATCGCCAACGCCGGGTAGGGGAGAGATTCCGTCTCGGATAATCAGATGACGGTATAACTCCTCTTTGGCTTTTGCGATTTTCTCGATGAGCTCTGGGGTCGCCGCAGTGCCCAGCCATTGCGGGAGGATGGAATCGTTGCGCTGGCCGAACGAGGCAAGAAACTGCTGATGCGTGATGGTGATGCCCTCATCGGCGAGCGCGTTCCGCCAGGAGATCCAGTGGAACTCTTCTGAGTCGATGAGAGTCCCGTCCATATCCCAAAGAACCGCCCGACTAGCGCTCATCTACAGCCTCCAACGCGGATACTTGTTTGATGAAAATGTGCCGCAACGCGATTCCACTCAAGAAAGCTATTGATCTCGCACGATGCGGTGCGGCTCGACCTAAGGTGAGCCGCACCCTTCGCGGGGGCCACTACTCACCCGACCTTTTCGGCGACTTGCGAGAGCGCGTACTCTTCCAGGTGACGCGCGTCGCTGTTGAATTTGCGAATTCCCTCAGCGAGCTTTTCCGTCGCCATTGCGTCCTCGTTGTGCATCCAGCGGAAGGTTTTTTCACTGAGGCGCAGACGCTCATCTTTGCTTGCTTGAGATTTGGCTGGATCGAGTTTGCGTTCTAGAGTTCCCTCCGTCTTCTCCAACTGGTCGAGAAGTTCGGGGCTGATGGTGAGCAAATCGCATCCAGCCAGGCGGACGATCTGATTCACATTGCGGAAACTCGCGCCCATCACCTGGGTCTTGTAACCATATTTCTTGTAGTAGTTGTAGATTCGCGTAACCGACTCAACTCCGGGGTCCTGGTCCGGAGGAATTTCCTTGCCACCACCCTCCTTCTTATACCAATCGTAAATCCGGCCCACGAAAGGCGAGATCAAGGTGACTCCAGCCTCGGCGCATGCGACTGCCTGGGCGAAGCTGAAAAGAAGAGTTAGATTGCAGTGGATGCCTTCTTTCTCCAGCATCGCGGCCGCTTGAATTCCTTCCCATGTGCTGGCGATCTTGATCAGAATGCGTTGGCGCGAAATGCCTTTCTTCTCGTAGAGCGAGATGAGCTTGCGACCCTTGGCGACTGTGGCGGGAGAATCGAAGCTCAGGCTCGCTGCAACTTCCGTGGATACCCGGCCAGGAACTACCTTGAGAATCTCGGATCCGAAGAGCACGAAGAGATGATCGATGAACTCCTCCGCCATTTGTGCATGACTACCGCCGAGCTCCGACGCAACGTCAGCAGCCTCTTCCACTAAGTGCCGGTAAGCAGGCATCTGGGCAGCGTGATAAAGAAGGGAAGGATTGGTTGTGGCGTCCTGCGGACGGTGGCGGGCAATAGCCTCGATATCACCGGTATCCGCTACAACGGTCGTGTATTTCTTCAACGATTCAAACAGCGTCATTGTTTTCTCCTGTTATGCAAGCTCATAGCTGCGGACAGTCACATTCCACTTCTGGCTGTGACCGTAGTGTTTCGAGTTGAGTAACCTTGGCCAGCCGGCGACGATGCCGGTCTGCGCCGCTGAACCGGGCGTTGAGGAAGTTTTGCGTACACTCCCAGGCGATTGCGATGCCCGTAGTCCTGCCTCCGAAGCAAAGTACGTTCAGGTTGTCGTCTTCCACACCCTGACGTGCCGAAAAGTGATCGTGACAGAGCGCGGCTCGAACGCCGACAATTTTGTTGGCAGCCACTGACGCTCCGACGCCACTGCCGCACACGAGAATGCCCCGATCTATCTCCCCGCCGGCCACAGCCCGCGCAAGTGGAATAGCAAAATCCGGATAGTCGTCGCTGGTGTCATAGACCTTGTTGCCAAAATCGACGACATCGTAGCCCTCTTCCTTCAGCAACTTCGCAAGTTGCAGTCTCATTTCGAAACCGCCGTGATCTGCTCCCACGCCTACTTTCACTTTGTGCTCCCGTGCCGGGCGATCTGGCTCTTCGCCGCAGCAACTATCTTGTCCGCACTGAAGCCGAACTTCTTCAACAATTGCTTGAGAGGTGCGGAAGCGCCGAAGCTCTCGATACAAAGGTTATGCCCTTCGGAGCCAGTGTATTTGGACCAGCCAAAATCCGATGCCACTTCTACCGACACGCGCGCTCTCACGCTCGGAGGCAGAACCGATTCTCGGTAGCCCTTATCCTGATCGTCAAACAATTCCCACGACGGCATGCTGACTACTCGCGCCCGCACGCCCTCTTTAGTCAGTTGCTCATATGCCTCGAGGCAGAGTGCAACCTCGCTACCGGTGCCGATGAGGATGACCTCAGGGTCGGCACCGGGGGCATCGGCCAGAGTGTAGGCGCCTCGCGTCAGTCCCGAAGCGGCCGCATATTTCGTTCTGTCGATCGTGGGCACGGCCTGGCGAGTGAGCACCAGTACCGCCGGCCCGTGATGCAGTTGCAGTATGACTTTCCACGCCTCAGTCACCTCATTCGCGTCTGCAGGCCGGATCATAATCAGCCCGGGCATGGAGCGCATGTGGGCAAGTTGCTCGATGGGCTGATGGGTTGGACCGTCCTCACCGACTCCAATCGAGTCGTGCGTGAAGACGTAAATGACAGGAAGCTCCATCAAGGAGCTTAGGCGCAGAGACCCGCGCATGTAATCGACGAAGATGAAAAATCCCGAGCCGAAGGGGCGGACTTTAACCAGACTCATTCCGTTGAGGATGGCGCCCATGGCGTGCTCGCGAATCCCGAAATGAAAATTGCGTCCGGCATAATTGTCTGACGAGAAATCCCCTGCGCCCTCGAACGTGAGGCGGGTCTTCGTAGAAGGTGCTAGGTCTGCTGATCCTCCGATTAACCAGGGGATGTTTTTGGCGGCTGCGTTCAACACCTTTGCTGAAGACTCGCGAGTTGCCAGGCCTTTGGCATCGGCCGGGAACTCAGGCAAGTCACGCTCCCATCCTTCAGGGAGCTGGCGGTGCTGCATCTGGAATAATTCCTTCGCCAGCTCTGGGTACTGCTTGCCATATTCGGCGATTCGCGCGAACCAGGCGTCGCGCAACTGCTGACCCCGCTTTCCGATGCCCTGACGAAAGTGATCGTAGACTCCATCTGGCACGTAGAACTTTTTGTCTTCAGGCCAGCCGTAGTTTCGTTTGGCCAGCCGGATCTCTTCTTCGCCCAGGGGTTCGCCGTGGGCCCCACTAGTGTCCTGTTTATGTGGTGCGCCATAGCCGATGTGGCTGTCCACAATAATTAAGGTAGGGCGACCTTTCGTGCTCTGAAAGTTTCGAAAGGCACGAGCGAGCATGTTGAGGTCGTTTGCATCACCCACCCGCGTCACATTCCAACCGTAGCCAATGAAGCGAGTGGCCACGTCTTCGGTAAAGGCCAGCGATGTGTTGCCCTCGATCGTGATGTGATTGTTGTCGTAAATCCAGCAGAGATTTGAGAGCCCCAGGTGTCCGGCGAGGGAGGCGGCTTCGTGAGAGATGCCTTCCATCATGCATCCATCGCCGCACAAAGCGTAAACGTTGAAGTCGAACAGATCCTCAAAACCCGGGCGGTTGTAGCGCGCGGCCAGCCACTGCCGACCAATCGCCATGCCGACGCTGGTAGAGACACCCTGACCTAGCGGTCCCGTAGTGGTCTCGACGCCCGACGTCCAGCGATATTCAGGATGTCCGGGACAACGGCTATCCAGCTGGCGGAACGCCTTGATGGCATCCAGCGGCACCGATACTTCGCCGAGAGTTTCATAGTCTTTGCTAACGGCTCGCACTTCGGTCAGATGAAGCAGTGAATAGAGCAACATCGACGCGTGCCCGATCGAGAGCACGAAGCGATCGCGGTTGGGCCATACGGGATCTTGCGGATCAAATCGAAGGAACTGCTGCCACAGGCAGTACGCCACCGGCGCTAATGCCATTGGAGTTCCGGGATGCCCTGAATTCGCCGCCTGCACACCATCCATGGACAAGGTGCGGATGGTGTTGATGCTGAGCAAATCCATGTCTTGCTGTGCTCCGGAGGCGCTGCGCGCCGGTTCCCGGAATGGTACGGTGTTGATGTCCTGGGGTGCCTGAGAGATGGGAGTCTCGATGGTTACACTCATACAGATCCTTTCGCTGGTGGCGGTCTAGTGTCGGTTTCGTTCTAAATTCCTAATCGGCAGTTTTGTTACGCAAGCGCCTGGGGCACCGCCTCCTCCCAACGTCCCTGCGCCTTCAGGATTAGTTCCACCACCTCGCGCGCGGTACCCCGCCCCGCAAGCTGGCGAGTGGTGAAGTGGCATACGGCCGCTAACTCAGGTGCCCCGTTGGCTACGCACACTGCCAGTCCGGCTCGCTGCGCCAGAGGAATGTCCGGCAGGTCATCACCCATATAAGCAACCTCGTCTTCCCTCACGCCTGCCTTTTGTACGCACTCTTCGAAAGCCGCCGTCTTCTTCCCCTGTCCCAGATAAACAAAAGTGACCTTCAGCTCTTGAGCACGCTTAGCCACGGCCGGTGAATGTCGGCCGGTGATGAAGCCTGTCTGAATCCCCATGGTGTGGGCAAGCGATAATCCCTGGCCGTCCCGGGAGTTGAACACTTTCATTTCGGAGACGATCGGTTCTCCTAAGCCGTCGGCGATTGTGGCCGAGATCAGGCAGACGCCGCCATCGGTCAGCGTACCGTCTACGTCCATCAGAAAAAGTTTGATCTTACGGGCACGGGCCAATACATCAGGCGAAGCGAGGCACGCAAGACCAGTGTCAGACATAGGCGACGCTCCCGGTTTTTCTTGATGATGGACCCAATCTTGTCATTGATGTCGTAAGCAGACTCATTCACATCGCTCCGGTGATCATCGTTCCGCAATGCGTATTCTGGAATTGCGCTTTCAAGTGTTGCGCTTGGTGGTTGCCCGAGGGTGGCCGATTCCCCGTTGCCAGCCACCCCTCACGCTGTTTCCAACCTAGGAGGTCGGGTGCGGCCACCTCCATTCGGTGATGTCGGGCCGGTCGATGCCGTGCTCGTAAGCGTACTGCTCGCACGCAATTCGCTGGTCGGCAAGTTCTTGGCGAACAGCGGCGGCGGTGGTGCGCAAGCGAGGGATCCGATCGATGGCATCGATGGCCAGGGTGAAGCGGTCGGTCTCGTTGCGGATGGCCAATTCCAGGGGTGTGTTGATGTTGCCGTGCTCCTTGTAGCCGCGCACGTGGAGGTTGTGCTGGCTTGGCCGCCTGTAGGTGAGTCGATGGATCAGCCCCGGGTATCCGTGGAAGGTGAAGATCACCGGCCTGTCCGCCGTGAAGACGGCCTCGAATTCACGGTCCGTCAGCCCGTGCGGGTGTTCGGTGCTGGGCAGCAGCTTAAACAGATCTACGACGTTCACGACACGGATCTTCACATCGGGGATGTGGTGCCGCAGCAGGGCGGTGGCCGCCAAACACTCCACCGTCGGCACGTCGCCGCAGCTTGCCATTACCACGTCGGGCTCTGTCCCCTGGTCGTTGCTGGCCCAGTTCCAGATACCCAGGCCCTTGGTACAGTGGGCGATCGCCGCCTCCATGTCCAGGTACTGCATGTCCTGCGGCTGCTTGTCTGCAACGATGACGTTGATATAGTTTTCGCTGCGGAAGCAGTGATCGCCGACTGAGAGCAGGCAGTTGGCGTCGGGCGGAAGGTAGACGCGCACTATGCTCGGGCTCTTGTTCGCGACCACGTCGAGGAAGCCGGGGTCCTGGTGCGTGAACCCGTTGTGGTCCTGTCGCCAGACCAGGCCACTGACCAGCATGTTGAGCGAGGAGACCTTCGCCCGCCACGGTACCTCGCTGCACTTCTCCAGCCACTTTGCGTGCTGGTTGAACATTGAGTCGAGGAGGTGGACGAACGACTCGTAGCTGTTGATCAGGCCGTGCCGGCCGCTCAGAATGTAGCCCTCCAGCCACCCTTCAAGGGTATGCTCGCTGAGCATCTCCATGACGCGCCCGTCCGGGGCCAGGTGGCCGCCATCGGCGTCCTCCGGGAAATACTCAGCGAGCCAAGCCTTCTCGGTGACCTCGTACACGGCGTCGAGCCTGTTGGACTGCGACTCATCCGGCCCGAAGAGTCGAAAGTTGTTCTTATTCCGCTTCATGATCTCCCGCATCAAGGCACCGAGGAAGCCGGCGTTACCGACCTGGATTGTTCCTGGTTTCTTGACCTCGATGCCGAGGGTGCGGAAGTCCGGCATGTCGAGAGGCTTGCGAAGCAGCCCGCCGTTGGTCACGGGGTTGGCGCTCATCCGTCGAGTTCCCTCAGGCGGCAGCGCTCGCAGTTCCGGGATAAGCCGGCCCGCCTGATCAAAGAGCTTCTCCGGCTCGTAGCTGCGCAGCCATTTTTCCAGCAGTTGCAGGTGAGCAGGGTTGGAGTGGACGTCAGGCAGCGGGATCTGGTGCGCGCGCCAGAAGCCTTCGAGGTATTGTCCGTCCACCTTCCGCGGGGCCGTCCAGCCCTTGGGGGTTCGCAGAATGACCATGGGCCAGCGCGGTCGCGATGGCTTGCCGGTCCGCCGCGCCTCATCCTGGATCTTGCGGATCTCCAGGACGCAGTGTTCCAGGGTCGCGGCCATCGCCTGGTGCATGCTTTCGGGGTCACTGCCCTCCACAAAATGCGGGGTGTACCCGTAGCCGACGAACAGCGCTTCCAGCTCCTCGCGGCTGATGCGGGCCAGCAGTGTGGGGTTGTTGATCTTGTAGCCGTTGAGGTGCAGCACCGGTAGCACCGCCCCGTCGCGGATCGGGTTGAGGAATTTGTTGCTGTGCCAGCTCGTGGCCAGCGGGCCGGTCTCGGCCTCGCCGTCGCCCACCACGGTCAGGGCGATCAGGTCGGGGTGGTCGTAGACCGATCCGTAGGCGTGCGAGATACAGTAGCCCAGCTCGCCGCCCTCGTTGATGCTGCCGGGGGTCTCGGGGGTGGCGTGACTGCCGATCCCTCCCGGGAATGAGAACTGCCGGAAAAAGCGTTGCAGTCCGCGGAGGTCTTCACTCTTGTCCGGGTAGACCTCGGAATATGTCCCCTCGAGGTAGCCCTGGGACAGAACCGAGGGCGCCCCGTGCCCGGGTCCGCAAACGTAGTACGCATTCAGATCGTACTTCTTAATCAGTCGGTTGAAATGGATGTAAGTGAAGGCTTGGCCGGCATCCGAGCCCCAGTGACCCAGCATGCGTGGCTTGACGTGCTCAATCTTGAGCGGCTCACGGAGCAAGGGGTTGTCCTGAAGGTAAAGCATCCCCAGGCAGACGTAGAGGCTGGCACGCCAATAAGCGTCTGTCTTTCTTAATTCCTCGGAGTTCAGGGGCGATCCTTGAACGGTGGATCTCGCCTTTCCATATGCGCTCAAACTTGAAGTGGTTGACGGCTCTTCTGCTACTTCTACGATTTCTTCTACGACTGGGGTCATTTCTTAAGCTCCTTGCTCCCCGCGGTGGAGTCGGAATGGATTTTCGTTTCGTTGCCCAAGTGGTTGGCTCTTGCCATTCGCTGATGGCGTCCTCAGAAGTGCAACCCTGAGACCACTCGTAAGCGTTTGAAAATGGAAGCCGACGGTCGATGAAGAGTTGCGAGGGCGATGGCAGGTGACAAACACTTGGCTGACCTTATTGACGTTTCAAACGAGCAAATCCATGCGCATCTGAGGTGCTCATGCCCATGTGCGTGGAGTTTTGCGTTGAGCCTGCTAGGAATTTCGCCATTCGCACATCGTTGATCACGCAGAAACAACTCGGATCGACGGCGGTGGCATCCCGAACTAAGTCGCGAGTGAGTTTGCGGGGAATCTCAACGTGGAGGATCGCCAAGTCTCCCTCGCGCGTATGCCCGTGCACTTCCGCCGTGAGATAGCCAGCATCTGCAAGCGCCTTGGAGAGCTCTGCGCCCTTCCTCGTGAAAAGTGATACCACCTGCTCCCCGAAGGCCAGATGCTGCTCGATCAAAATTCCCAAGAATGTTCCGGAAGCAAATCCGGTCCCGTATGCGAGCGCATATATCGGGTGATTCACGTTGAGTAGGACCTTAGCCACGACGCAGATGTAGATGACGGCTTCAAAGAAGCCAAGGACCGCTGCAAATACGCGACGGCCTTGAATGATCGCCGCGGTGCGAACTGTGTCCAGCGTGACATCAGTGATTCGCGCCACGATAATCAGGACAAAGGTAATGGCTACAGACGTCGGCATGTAGCTTGCTTAGCTCCTACCATCTTCTGTTTGCATGTTCGATTGATCCTCCGCAGGAATTGCGTTTTCCCTAACGGAAGCGGCCTCGCTCTGGTCCTCTTTCTTCAGAACCCCGAAGATCCAGGCAAGCAGATTAGCCCGGACTTCGTCGCGATTTAGTTCATTGAGCATCTCGTGCCGCCCGCCGGAGTAAAAATCATGCGTAATGTCGTAGAGTCCCGCTTGGTGGTAGCGAGCTATCAGGATTTCAAGCCCTTCGAGTTGTTGGCCCACTGGATCTGCACTGCCCGAAAAAAGGTAGATAGGCAAGTCGGAACGTATCCTTCCAAGCCTCATGGGATCGGACAATCGAGGCGCAGCCGCGAGAAATGAATTGAAAGACGCGGGCTGAAGTCGCGGGAAGCACAGCGGGTCGTTAATGAACGCATTGACAACTGCGTCATCGCGGCTCAACCAGTCGAGTGGAGTCCGCGCCGGCTCAAAGGGAGCGTTCAGAATGTTCCTGCCCGGCGGCGCTGCACTGGCGAGGTGTGCGAGTCCGTCCAGAGCGCCTGATCCAGAAAGGACAAGTGCGTCGACTTGGCGGCTATGCTCGAGCACGTATTGTTGGGCTGCGAAAGAGCCCATGCTGTGTCCTAGCAGGATGAATGGAGCATCGGGATTTTCTTCTCTGGCAATAGCGCTTAACCGCACCATGTCCTCGACGAGCAAGTCGAAGCCCCAGTGGCCGAAGTCGCCGAAGTGCTTCGCGGAAGACGCCGTGCGGCCGTGTCCGCGGTGATCGTTTCCGTAAACAGTGAACCCCGCGGATACCAAAAACTCGATCAACCCTGCATACCGCCCGATATGTTCACCCATACCGTGGGCAATCTGGACCACGCCTCGCACACCCCCACGGCTGTCCCACCGCGCGCAGGCTATTTGCAACCCATCTGTGCTGGTAATTCGAAACTCGGTAGAAGGAATAGTTGTGGCTTGACCACCAGGAACTGCCATTAGCACCTCCTTTTACTTGGTGACTGCAGGAGCCGGCGTGAGCAATTTCTCGATCGCCCGATCCATCGTCCGGTTCATTTCGGATACAACAGCAGGTACATCGCGCTTGTTGACTGTTCCAACCTCGGAGACAGCATTGCTCCACACGGTCGCACCAGTGGCAAGGTTCGTCATCTGAGCTGAAATCGCAACCTCGACCTTGACGCCGCCCTCGTAGTCAATTTCCTCGAGCTTCTCAAGGCGTCCGCTGAGAACGTAATCGACGTTGGAGCGGCCGTCGTACAGCTTTACGTTCGCGAAGTTTCCACTCGCGCTGAGGCGCTCCGCAACTGCGTTGGTCAGGAACTCACGAGGATCCACGGCCCAGCGATGGTAGTTATAAAACCCGATCTGCTCCGGGGACGTTTTGTAGACAATGGCCCCTTGCCGCAGGTAAGAGGGCGATCGAAATTCGCGTACTGCCAAAGATGTGCGATTGCCTTCCTGCGCCGGTGGATCGGGTGGAGGCGGCACGTGCAGAGTGTAGTAGTTCGGGTACTTCACCGCGCCTCCACAACCCGCCAGAACGATCGGGAGTGCTATGGCAAACAGAAATATCATCACGCGCTTTTTCATATGCGCCCTTCCTTATTGTTGCGGGACCTGCCGCTCTTTCGGTTGCTTGATCCGAATCATGCTCCAGGGACGCTGCTTCAGTGAGTCGGTCAGTTGATCCAGGTTGTCGGTTGCTACCCGCAGGTTGTCCACCGTATCGTCGATCTTGTAGTCGTTCGCTCGCACCATAACCTGCATATCCGTGAGTAAGCTCTTGGCTGCCTGCAAAGTACTCTGCAACTCAGCCAGATCCTTGCGTATCGGGTCCCGGATATCGGTGACTGTGCCATTCACATTCTGAATGGTGTCATCGGCATGCTGGCTGACTGCGATCAACTGATCTGAGATGCGATCAATCTTCGGACCTTCCGTCGCGAGCATGGTGTTCACGTTATCCAGCACGGCTCGAATCTTCTGTTGATTGACCGGTCCCGTAACGGTATTGAGGTTGGCGAGGAGATGTCGGGCGTCGCCGCTGATTCCTTCCAGCTCTCCCTTAACCTGCGTGACCAAGGCATTTGCGTTGTCCGCGATGGTGGCCATTTTGCCGGCGATCTCATCCAGACTGGCGGCTTCCTGCGACTGAATGGATGACCCCGGTGGAAGTCGCTTTGCATCATTGCTGCCTGTAGTGATTGATAAAGAAGCGCTGTTCATAATGCTGACCAGACCCAGTTTGGCCACGGACTTCTCATTGAGAGGCGTACCCTGTTTTACTTCGAGAAGAATCTCGATTCGGGTTGGGTCTGTCGCCCAGGGCCGAACGGCTGTTACTTTGCCGGCGCTGATGCCGCCAAAGAGCACCGAGGCTCCCGGCTCCAGCCCACCGGCATACTTAAGATAGGTCCGATATGGAACTGTCGCGCCGCTGAATTGCGCGTTCATGAGGTAAATGAGCGTGAACGCCAGGATCCCGAAGCATCCCAGGACAAACGCTCCTACTTTTGCTTCTGTTGTCACTTGTACATCTCCTGATGCTGCAGGTATTTTTCGAAGTAAGCGGCTACGGCTGGCGCCTTTGCCATGTCCCCGGGAATGCGATCGAGGAACTGCCGGACGCGTGGATCTTTGCTGGCCCTGATTTCTTCCTTTGTGCCAACCGACCTGAACGCGCCCTTGTACAGCATCGCGATGCGGTCGGCGATCCGGAAGGCGCTCGGCATTTCATGGGTCACGACGATCACTGTCATCTGAAAAGCGTTTTTCAAAAGCAGAATCAGTTCGTCGAGTTCCGCGGCGACGATCGGATCCAGACCCGCAGAAGGTTCGTCGAGCACAAGAATTTCAGGATCCAGCGCCAGAGCACGGGCGACGGCGCCACGCTTCTTCATTCCGCCCGACAGCTCCTGCGGTTGCAACTTGCCGAAATCTCCCAGCCCTACCACCGCCAACTTCATCCAGACCATCAGATCGATAATCGACGGAGCGAGTGCTGTGTGTTCCCGCAGCAAGAGCGCGACGTTCTCCTCAACTGACAGCGAGTTGAATAAAGCCGCGCTTTGAAAGGCCACGCCTATTGAGCGCCGGACGTTTTTCAATTGGGCGGGTGAGCAGCGGGTGATATCAATTCCTTTTACGTAAACACTGCCTGACTTCGGACGTTCAAGCCCGATGATCTGCCGCAATAGCGTGCTCTTCCCAGAACCGCTGCCGCCCAACAGGACCATCGTCTCTCCCTGTTCGATATCGAGATTGAGACCGTCCAATACGCGTCGCCCGTCGTATTCGACCACCAAGTCGCGAATCGAAATGATCGGCATTACGACTTTCCCATGAAGTAAAAGATGGCCGTGAAAACGGCGTCAGCGATAATGACCAGGAACGTTGATTTCACGACCGCGCTGGTTGTGGAGCGTCCTACCGAATCGGGTCCTCCACGGACACGGAACCCTTCCAGGCAGCCAACATGCGCAATGATCGTGGCGAAGACCACGCTCTTGATGAGTCCTGTGATCACGTCCTGCAACTGGATGGATGTCAACACGTATCGCAAGTAGAGCAATGGCGTCAGATGCGTGCTGAAGAACATGAATAATCCGCCCGCCAATATGCCGCACACATTACAGATGACGGTGAGGCAGGGAACTGAAATCAGCGCTGCGAGATACTTCGGCGCAAGGAGGAACTCCACAGGCTCGAGCGCCATGACGCGAAGCGCATCGAGTTCTTCGGTCACCTTCATAGTTCCGATTTCTGCCGCGAAAGCCGAACCAGAACGTCCGCTGACAGCGATAGCAGTAAGCAGCGGGCCGAGTTCACGTGTAAAGCCAACTGCAACCAGGTCGATGACGTAGTGCAAAGCTCCGAAGCGTCGCAATTCAGACGCTCCCTGCATGGCCAGAATGAAGCCGGTGCAAATAGCCATCAGTGACACCATCGGCAGGGCGTCAACGCCGATCTGCAGCATCTGGCGCACGGATGCCTGCCACCGATAACGATTTCCCACAAACGGCAACGCAGTCCCCATTGCCCGGAGAGTCGCCCACAACTGAATATTCAGGCTCCCGACGTAGTCGAGTTGAGTAATGGTGTTTTTTCCGACGTTTTCGAGAGCAGTTGCCATCAGGAAACCTTTGGCGGTGAGGAAGTGCTCTTACCGCCATCCCTTTCGAAGAGAGCCAATACGCCCGTAGTCTCGAATAAATGAAGGAGACGACCTTGCAGACCTTGCAAGCGCAACGTGATTTGGCGATTGAGCGCGACTTTGAGTCCCTCGATCAGAGTCGCAATGCCTGAAGAGTCAATGTAGGAGACTCTCGTCAAGTCGACGATCACGGTTTTGGTTGACTGCTCCCTCAGCATGCTCAGAAGCCGATTACGCAGGGCTGGTGAAGAATCAATGTTGAGGTGGCCATTCAAGCGCACGAGAGCGCCCTCTTCGCCATGATCCACGGTGATTTCAAGATCATCGGTCGGAGTAACTGCGCCGTGTGTTAACAGAATTTTCTTCAGATCATGCCCTCGACGATGTCATCGCCTTGACCGCAAGCCAAATTTCTTACGTTCAGGGTTCGCTCTCGTTAAAGGGCATGCGAACTTCCATACGAATGCCGCAGGCTCCCGCGCCCATCTTGCTGCAGGACAATCGTTTAGCCGCCATGCATGGAGAGAGGAGCCGCCGGTTCCTATGTCCGAAACAAACGCCAGTGTCAAGCAGTTGGCATCTGACAGTCGGCGCTTTCACGGAGTCGACATTGTGACTTCCGATGCACGCGAGCGCCGGAGACCGTGCCCGTCGAGTGTGCCAACGGTCCAGTGCTCGTAAGCACATGACAGTGCTTCCACAACAGCCTCTCAATTCCTACAGAAGGCAAGGGACTCTTGGGCCGGTTTGCTGTTGGTACGGAAAATGCTCTGTATCGGAAGTGAGAAGCGAACAACGACATTCGGTTCGAAAAACAGCTTTCGGAAACGGAGATTCGCGAAGTATGCCGACACTGATGCCTGCAGTTGAAGATTCCAGTCTTCCCTTCGTGGCCGTTGCTGGTCCCCAAGGAGTCCCCGTAGCGACAAGCTGCGAACGTCGACGCGAGTTCGAGAAGATTCTCTCGGACGCGCTGCCTCGCCTGAAGCGCATAGCGATGCGCTCTCTACGCAATCCCGAAGATGCCGAAGATGCAGTGCAAGACGCTATGCTGTCGGCATTTCGACACATTGCGCAATTCGACGGTCGTGCGCAGATGTCGACTTGGTTGATATCGATTGTCATTAATGCAGTACGCATGCAGTTGCGAAGGCGCGGTCGACGCCAAATGCTGTCACTAGACGAAGCTCCCAAGGACGGCCAGTGGGCGATTTCGGAATTACTCGTGGACCCGAGTCCCACTCCGGAGCAGACCTTGGAACAGGGCGAGCAGCGTGAACTTGTTCGCAAGCTAATCGCTGGCCTTCCATCCTCGCAGCAAGCGGCTCTGCGGCTCCATCAGCGGGATGACTTTTCCATAAAAAAGGCTGCAGAGACACTGGGCGTACCCCACGGAACTATCAAAGCGCAGCTCACTCGTGGCCGCGCCAAACTCACGCAGCGGTTTCAAAACGCCACGCGCAGGACCAAGACCCAATTCAGCCTTGACTTGAAAGCAGGACGCAAAGCGTTTTCGTCCGAGTACCGACCTGAACGTACACAGGCCGTGGCGCACTTGCCAGTCGCAGCCTTTAATCAACAACAAGGAGGATGCGCAGGCTACGGTGCATAGAGATTGCCTGTAAGTCCGCAATGAAGAAGTAAGACGCTGTCAAAGTTTCTGGGAAGTCGCCGTGGAGGGCTCATCCGGTTCCGGCGTGACTTTCTAACCTCCTCCCGCGCGGGTCGGACCAACCGTCCCGGCCGGAACCCTCCTCCCTCCTCTGAATCGTATAGTTCCATAACGACGAGTCAGGTCTGAATCGCTTACAGATCTCGCTTGCGATTTGCAGATACTAGTTCCAGATCGGTATCCCTCAACCCACGCTCACACCCTAAGATCCGCAGTCACTAGACGAGGCTTGACGTTCAGGGCTTGCTGAGCAGAATTGTGAAAAAGACTAGCGGCAGGTAAATGATGGACACTAAGAGCAGTCGCTTTGCCACCGCATTTGATCTTTCAACAGCCAGTCGGACGGCGTAGATGAGGAAGCCAGAGGTGAGCAGTAGATTGGCGACCCAATAGGGGAAAGAAGAATGCGCGAGAATCAATGGAATGAGGCCCGCCGGTACCAGGAGCAGACATGGCAGAACGGCCTGCAGAGCCATAAGGCTTCCCCTCGACTCTTCGTGAGGAAGAACTAGGTACCCGGCACGTGAGTAATCCTCCCGATACATCCAGGCAATCGCCATGAAGTGCGGGAATTGCCAGAGGAAGAGAATGGTGTATAGCGACCAAGCCTCCAGACTCAACTTGCCGGCTGCCCCGGCCCATCCGATCAGCGGTGGCATCGCACCCGGGAGGGCTCCCACGAGCGTGCAAAGCGGAGTCTTTCTTTTAAGCGGTGTGTAGACAAACAAATAACTTAACAGCGTGAGGAGCGCGAGCAGGCTTGCGAGCTTATTGACGGCCACGCCGAGGTAAAGGCAGCCCGAGCAAGCCAACGCGATCCCGAACCAGAAGGCACTCGAGGCAGCTATTCTGCCGGACGCTATCGGGCGTCGAGCAGTTCTTCTCATCTGAGCGTCGAAAGTACGCTCGATAAATTGATTTAGAACTCCTGTCCCACTGGCGACCAGCAGCGTTCCCAGCAACGTATTAATAAGGAGTAATACCGGGAAGTGCTGAGTTGAAGATGGAAGAGCTAAGCAAAATCCTGCGAGCGTTGTGATCAGAATCAGGAGATTCACTTCCGGCTTCGTCAGCATCCAGTAGTCGGCAAGTGTTGCAAGGCGAGCTTGCAATCTCGGAGCTTCTTCCACTCCCAACGTCAGGGCTGCAGGTTGACTGACCATCACCAGGAAACTCCGATCCCGGACGGATCCTTGGGCGGTGTTTTAGCGCTGGGAGCCTCCGAGAACGAGCGCTGCCGGCGCGAAGGAGAGAGTATCCGCATCGTGATTCCGACGGCCGGAAACAAGTAGATAAAAGTTACGCAAACCCACATTAACGAGCCCGCGAGCTGCTGGTCAGCAAGGGGTGACAGGCCGAAAGGCGCGGTAACAGTTTGGTACGAGGGATAAATGGCGCGATCGCAAAATGTGAGAAAAGCGGAAAGAGCGTCGCAGGGCAAGGTGGCGAAGAACAGGTATAGCGGAATCGACCACCGTGGCCAGCGCGCGACGCTTGGCCAGGGCTGAATTACAGGCCACCACAAGAGAATTCCAGTCGCGAAGAAAGACATCTGCTGAACGTCGTGCCACGCCTGGGATCGCATTCCAATCTCAAACAGCACAGGAACGTGCCACGCGATCAACGCAAGTGAGGGCGCAAACAAACAAAACATCGGGTGCGTCACAGCGCGTCCGAGCCATTGCACCCACGGGCGGCGGAAGAGACTACTAACGCCTGTACGAATGAATGATTGCGGAAGACAGTGCAATAGTGGGACGGCCGGAGCTCCGAGCAAAATCAAGGGTGCGGCGGCTGCCATCAGTAGAAGATGCTGCAGCATGTGGGCAGTAAGCATCTCGTGATCGAGGGTTCCCAGCGGAGAAGCTACTGCGATCCACACAAACAAGAGTCCGCTCAGAAACGCGACCAGCCGCGATACGGAAATTACTTTGGGAAACGTCGTGCGACAGCGCCACCAACCGCGAACGTAGACGATCGCGACGGCTAGCAGGGAAGCAGTCAGGCCCAGAGGAAACGACCAAGACTCCGGCTGATGAAGGTGAGAGTGCATAACCTACTTTTGAACCGCAGAAGGCCCGCTGGATTCGTTTCCTAATGTCGCTGCCTGCGAGGCATCACGCGCTGGAGACTGGCGTAGTGGATGCAACGTCTCGAGGAATGCGACCAGCGCGGTAGTCTCGGCGGGGCTGAGATTCTTTCCATAGGCAGGCATGTTTCCGCCACCTTGAATCACCTGCCGAATCAGTTGATCCTGAGTCAGGTGCACGGCCACCGCATCAAGCGACGGCCCGCGCATTCCGCCATTGCCTTCGAGGGAGTGGCAGTTGTGACACTGTTTGGCCTGGAAGACCAGTGCGCCGCGCCGTTCGAGCGCTGTTCTTCCTTTCAAGAACTGAGCGGGAATTGGTTGGCCGCTCCACGCATTCATGACGGGGCTCCAGGGAGCGTTGCCGGCGAGATGCGTAAACTCCCCAAAGACCACCGCGATTAGCGCGATGGAGAGAACAGCCACCGGACGCCGGCGCCAGCTTTTTTCACCTTCTCCGGCGATAAAGGGGAGTAGGAGTAATCCGCAGATGGCAATCACCGGACCGATGAGAAGAGCGGGCGTCTCCAACGATGGCGGCAATAGCGAGAGCAGCGCGTAGATCCAAAGAAAGAAATAATCAGGACGAGGGACAGTCTGAATGACTGTGGGATCCGGCCGGCCTGTTGGCCCAAAAGGTCCGAAGTACAGAGCGCACGCAATGAGAAGAACGACTACAAAGGCGGAAAAGACCAGGTCCTTCCAGATTGCGTAAGGCACGAAGGCGATACCGTCCTTCGCCGTGCGCTCGTGATATTCCTTCACGTAAGTCGCGCGACGCACCACACGGCCGGGCATCGGCCATTCGTTGATTCCCAGACGAAGAACCATCAACACATGGACGCCTACAAATGCAATCAGCAGGCCAGGAATCAAGAAGACGTGCAACGCGAAGAAGCGGGAAAGGGTTGCTCCGGCGATGATCGGGCCGCCCAGCAGCAAATGGACGATCCATGGTCCCAAAACCGGAATGCGGCTAGAGATAGAGGCGCCGATTCCGAGTCCCCAATAGGCGTCCTGGTCGAATCGAAGAACCTGTCCGGTAAAGGCCATTCCCAAAGTGACAAGAAGAAGGAAGACACCTACGATCCAGGTGAGCTCGCGGGGATACTTGTAGGCGCCGAACAAAAAGACCTGGACCATATGGATGAGGACGATCGCCACCATGAAGTTCGAGCCCCATCCGTGAACAGCACGAATGAACCAGCCTAAAGTCACCTCATGATTCAGGACCTGCAGGCTATTCCAGGCCTCGCTCGCAGAAGGAACGTAGATGAGCGCCAGCAGTACACCCGTAACGATCTGAACCATGAAGACGGTAAGCGCGGCGCTCCCGAACACGTAAGCCCAGCTCGCGGTTTCGCGTGGGACAGGATGCGCCGCGGCGCCGCGCACGATGGTCGCAACCTGCAGCCGGTCATCGAACCAGCGCCCGATCTTTCCGACGGTCACGCGCATGACGACTTCCTGCCACCAAGTTTGGCGCTGGGTCCTGGAGTCGGCAATTCGCCGGCCTGAATCACCAACTCGCCGTTTTCAACTTTGTAGGGATACTCGAACAAGCCGCGCTCCGGAGGTCCTGACGCGCGGCTGCCATCGGAGTAGTAGACTCCACCGTGGCAGGGGCACATGAACAGTGCCGATTGCGGAAACCAGCGCACCGGACATCCCAGGTGCGCGCAGTTTACGGCAAATATTTGGAATTTCTCGCCCGCCATCCGGCGAACCCAGCAGGCGATGTTGGCGGTCTCACCATCCCAGGAGTTAACCATGGGATTGCGATAGCTTGCCAGGCGGGTCTGGCCTTCGGGAAAATGATCGAGTCCGCCGAGCGAGACCCACGATTGCGATGCCGATTTCCGCCCGCGCAACACCGGAGAAAGTAAGAATCCCAAAACAGGAACGGCAAGAGCGGTTGCCGCCAGGCCGTTCAGCAGAAGCGCAACCTTGGCGAAGAGTGCTCGTCGTGTGAGGTCGTTGGAGTCGTTCATGGAGATTGTCCTGCCTTTGGCGATGGAGAGTACGGTTGGCCGGGAAATTTAGGGCGCTGCGCGCTCATCCAGGCGACTACGTCGGTAACGTCCTGGTCCGACATCGGCCTGCCCGGCACGTTACCGCGCCAATCGGGGGCTCCCAATTCAGGACGGCCGGTGATGACAATCGTGCGTAAACCCTGGTCGCTCACCAGCGCCAGAAATGAATCATTGGTGATGGCGCTCCCTTTTTGCCCGCCTCGGCCTCCCGGGCCGTGGCACGATTCGCAGTAGTTCTTGTACGCGGCTTCGCCTCTCAGAGCATTGCCTGTAGCTTTCGGTGCGTAGGAAGGCGGATTGGTTCCGTCGAGAACGCCCACCCGGCCCCAACGTGATCGGATTTCTCTGGTGATCACATCGATCTGCTTATCCGTCAGCATTCCGCCCGCGCTTTGAGCGAAAGCCGGCATCGAGGTTTCGCCCACGCCGTTGGCGATCACCTTGCGCATTGCCGTTTCATCCGCGATGGCCAGATAGACCGGATCGGCGAGCGCGATCGCCGCTCCTCCGCGTCCTTCCGTGCCGTGGCATCCAGCGCAGTTTTCCGCATACAGAGTTCGAAATTCCGAAACCTGATTCGGCGCCAAAGCCTCAGAGCCTGTGCGCGGCCGGCCGTGCGGAGAGTTGCAACCCGAGAGCAGCATCGCACTGAGCGCCGAAGATGCACATAGATACCGAAATGCGTTCACGGGCGTTCTTCTCCGCTTCCTTTTGGTGGAATAATCCCCGGAGCTTCAACCCCGGCGCGAATGGCGAAGGACACGTTCTCGTGCGTCGGCATTCGCGATTGCTTTACGACGATGATGCCGGCGACGACGCCGAAGGCCACTTGCGAAGCCATAAACCACGCCCAGTCAATGTGGCTCTCCAGCAAAGGATTGAGCAGCCCCATCATTGTGTACAGCAGCCCCGACCACAAGACCGGGCCGATCAGTCCTCCGAGTACGATTGGCCGTTTCGGGAACATTGGAAGCATCGCGCCGTAAAGCAATCCGACGAGCGTGGAGACCAGGAGGTGCAGACCCACAGCAATCGCAAAGCTGTCCGCGTGAAACGAATTCAACTGTCCGGGTACGAGTTTCAGCGACTGTGCGTGGATCACTGCCGCCAGAAGATTAATTGGGTACCAGATGCTTCCGACCTTCAGCACTCCATACGCACAGGCCACCACGGCCATCGCTACGCTTCCCGCAAGTCCGCCCTTCAAACCGGCCGACACCGGATACGTTTGGATAGGAAGCCAGGCGCGTTGCTGATCTGGCGTGATCGGAAACCGCTCGACTGTCCGGCGCTCGGTCGTTACGGCCACGTCCTTTCGAAGCCCGACGCGCACGACTTCTTCATGCGCGTGCGGCAAGACTTCCTGAAACCAACCGACACAACCCGCCACAATAAGCACGACGCCGAGGATGCTGACCGACGCGCTCGTAAGCAGGCCCGTGAACGCCAAGGTAAGTCCGAAAGCCAGCACCAGCGGCCACGCGGTCGGTGCAGGCACTTCGATCTCGCCTGGTGCCCCAACCACTCGCTCCATTTGTTTCGCAGATGCCATCGTTGATATGTTTTCTCCTCAGCGCCCGAGAACGTAAACCACAGTGAAAACCACAACCCACACGGCATCCACAAAATGCCAATACAAAGCAAGCACATCGACGCGAGCGGAGTGTTCCACGCCGACACGGCGAGCCAAGCCGAAGATAAGCACGATTGTCAGCATCACCAGACCCGCGGTGACGTGAAAGGCGTGCAGACCGACCAGCGAGTAGTAGGTTGTTCCAAAAAGGTTCGTAGAGATCGTCAGCCCCCGCTCGTAGATCAACCGGTGCCACTCGCGGCCAGTGCCGAACAAAAAGAGACCACCTAAGAGAATTGTGAACAACCACCAGCCCAGGAACGCGCTTCGCTTACCCTTTTGAAGGGACTTTCCGGCGAGGTGAACGGTGAGACTGCTCGACAGCAAACAGATCGTGTAGAAGATGGGCGTCTCGAGAACTTCTCCAGGAGTCGGGCCCGTGAGGCTCTTTCCTACGTAGAAGAGATAGGCAGCCACGAAAATCGTGAAGATCGCCGACTCGGCGATGATCAGACCGGCCATGGCCACCGTACCGCGATACGGAAGACTCCAGGCTTCAGCCGGTGTTTCCAGACGCGGAAACGCGATCGCGCTCATTGCTCGCTCCTTTCATTCATAGCGACTATCCGGGTCTTCTGGATGCTTCAAGTCCCACAACGGCCGCCGGCTGGCGACGACGGGAATGGAGGCAAAGTTATATTCAGGTGGCGGCGAGCTCACTGACCACTCGAGGGTCCATGCATCCCAGGGATCATTTCCCGCTATGGCACCCTTCCAATAAGAAATGATCAAGTTCGCTACAAACACCAGAACCGCGATCCCCTGGATGAATGCGCCGATGGTGACGATCAGGTTCAATGTGTCCCAGCCGCGGCCGGGCTCGTAGGTGTAGATTCGACGCGGCATGCCGAGCAATCCTTCAATGTGCATCACGTCGAAGCAGAGATGAAAGCCGATGACGAAAAGCCAGAAATGGATTTTGCCCAGCCTTTCGCTCAGCATTCTTCCGGTGACCTTCGGGTACCAGTAATAGAAGGCGGCGAAGAGCGCAAACAGAATTCCGCCTACGATCACATAGTGAAAGTGCGCCACAACGAAATACGAGTAGCTAAGCTGCCAATCAAAGGGCGCTGCGGCCTGCATGATGCCCGTGAGACCAGCAATTAAAAACTGAAACAGAAATGCGATGCAGAACAGCATCGGTGTCTTGAATTGGATCTTCCCGCCCCATATAGTGCCGAGCCAGTTGAAGATTTTGATTCCCGTCGGAATCCCCACGGCCATTGTCGTGATCGTGAAAAAGCTGTTGGCATAGGAATTCATTCCGACGGTGAACATGTGGTGAGCCCACACACTCAGGCTAACGAAGCCGATGGAGATGGTGGCCGCGACCATGACTGGGTATCCGAAAATCGGTTTCCGGGAAAACACCGGAACGATTTCCGACATGAAGGCAAAGCAGGGAATAATCAGGACGTATACTTCCGGATGGCCGAATATCCAGAAGAAGTGCATCCAAAGCACGGCTGACCCACCGGCCTGCGTATCGAAGAAATGCCCTCCCAGATACCGGTCCACCAACAGCATGATCTGCGCCGCAGAGAGCGGCGTAATAGCGATCAGAACCATTCCCGCCATCACCAGGTTGAGCCACGCCAGCAACGGCATGCGGCTGAGTGTCATTCCGGGACACCGCATGCAAAGAATCGTAGCGATGAGATTGATGGCCGTGCCAATACTGCCAAACCCTGAAACCAGCACCGCAATCGTCCAGTAATCCGAGCTGTGGCCTGGGGAAAACGCCCGAGCGGCCAGAGGAGCATACGCCCACCAGCTGATGTCCGGTGCGTTGCCGGCGCCGTACAGCCCGCTTCCACCGATGAAACTGAAGTAAAGAACAAGGCCACCCAGAGCCGTCAGCCAGAAACTGAAGGCATTCAGGCGCGGAAACGCCATGTCCCGCGCGCCAATCATCAACGGAACCAGGTAGTTCGCGAACCCGAACAAGACTGGCATCGCCACGAAGAAAATCATGGTCGTCCCATGCATCGTGAACATTCGGTTGAAGACCTGCGGCGAGACGAAGTCGTTGTGCGGACGTATCAACTGAATGCGCATAATGACCGCTTCAATTCCACCGATCACGAGAAAGACCAGAGCAAAGAGGACGTAGAGAATGCCCAGTCGTTTGTGATCGACCGTGGTCAGCCATTCGTGCAGTGTCTGGATCCAGGGCTGGCTCACAACCTGCACGTTTGGAATCGCCATCGCATCCGACGACATAAGCTGGTCTCCCAATCCTTTCGACTACCGCAGTGTCTCCAGATAACGCACGAGTGCGTCCACATCTGGCTCGCTAAGTTGCATAGCCGGCATCAGCGATCCGGGTTTAATGGCGTCCGGGTTCCGTATCCACAAACGCAGTTTTTCGTCTGTATTCTCTGCCGCGCCCGACGCGATGGTGCGACGGCTCATCAGGTGCGTCAGGTCCGGACCGAAATGTCCGTTCCCGGCCGTGCCGCTGATCGTGTGACAGTTGATGCAAGCGGTGGTTTCAAACACGCGCTTGCCGGCAATCACTGCCTCGTTGTCAGTTGTGGGCTGCCGCTGCGAGCTAACCCACGCGTCAAAATCGTCAGCTTTGTCCACCGATACGCGCAGCAGCATTTTCGCGTGCTGCACCCCGCAATACTGCGCGCACTGACCGAGAAACAGGCCCGGACGATGTGGATCCATCCACATCTCGTTTACCCGATTCGGAATCAAATCGGTCTTGCCGCCAAGCTGAGGCACCCAGAAGCTGTGGTCAGTGTCGGCGGAAAGCAGCTTCAGGAATGTCGGCGTGGGGTGAGCCGGATCGCTCACCGGAATATGCAGCTCGTTGGCTGTGACAATTCCCAGCTTGGGATAGCGAAACTCCCACCAGAACTGGTGCCCGATGACGGTGACCTCCAAAGCTGTTGCCGGTTTCGGAGCGTCCTGGATCGCGTGGATCACCCGCGCCGTAGCCAGAAACAACACGACCACGATCAACACCGGGATAATCGTCCATGCCAGCTCAATCTGCGTGCTGCCGTACACCTGCGCGGGTTCCCGCCCAGAATCCGCCGCTTTGCCGCGGAACTTCACCACGGCATAGATCAGCAAAGTAGAGACAACGACGAATATGATTCCCGTTATGGCAAACACGAACATGGACAAATTAAAGATCGACTTGGCCGGCGTGGACTCGGGCGCGAAGATATTTGTGAGACTGGAGGGAGCCTTTGGCTCAGCGGCGGCCGCTGTAGCCAGCGACAAGAACAGGAAAGTGCATATCTGAAGCGCGCTCAGTGTGGCCGAGTTCTTTATACGCCGCATTTTGCAATCGCTCTCTTTGATCTTCTGGTCTCGATAAGCCATAAGCTCGGACGAGTTGAGGGCCCTATAAGCGTGTTCGTGCACCCGATGGGATTTCCACCCGCTTCAACTATGCCGCGTCAGGGAAGACAAACACATCACGAGATCGAAGGAATTTTCCATGACTCTTTTGGGGTATGGCATAGACGATGAGTCAGGCTGCTTCAGTAAGGACGCCCGCGCGCGGGGGCTGCAGGGTACCTTCGGAACAATTTACTGCGGAATCCTCAGGCACTTTGTTACTTCGTCGTAACGTGGATCGGACCGGATTGGATCGAATGACGGGCTGCGCAAGAATACCTGCTCCAGATGATCTTCTTCGGCGCAGCCCTGTCGCAGATACTCGAATACCTTGTCTTGGTTTCCCACCCACACCCACGCCTCCGCGGTTAGATACGGTGGCTGGTATCCGGTTAGATTAGCGATCGCGTTGACGGTCGCTTGCCCGTAACTCCTCGCGTCCGCGTGCTCGGGAATCGTTAGAGTGGGAAAATACACGTGCAACTGGATGGCTGCGCTTTGATAGTCGCCCTTGAGAGCAAATAGTTCGCCCATGCGCAATGCAGTCACCGTGAAACTCGGCTGCAATTCCATGGTCTTTGTCATTTGCTTCAGGGCTTCGTCGTACTTGTGCTGTATAGAGAGGAGCACGCCGTAATTACCGTTGATGATCGGAGATAAGGGATCGATCTCAAGCGCCTCATGGTATTCCCGAGTGGCTTCATCCAGGCGCTTCATCGGCACGAGATACGCGTGGGCGTAGAGGTAGTGCGCCGATGCGTTGTTGGGATTCAGCTCCAGCGAACGCTTGAATTCCTTCTCCGCAGATTCCCACTGACGAGTGTGGGCCAGAGCCTCGGCCATCGCAGCGTGAGCCTCGGCCAGGTTAGGTTCAAGCTGTAGCGCTTTCGCAGCCGCTGCCAGGGCGAGCGCGTGCGCGTCCTTCGCTGTCGAGACGCCGTAACCAGGCGCTACGGAATACGCGTCAGCCAGCCCGGAATATGCGAGCGCGAATGCTGGATCGGCCACAATCGCCTGCTGGAAGGCCTCAATGCTCTTGCGCACGTTGTCTCTGCCGCGCTGGTTCCAGGCAAAGCGGCCCTTCAGGTAGAGATCGTAGGCTTCCGAATTCTGCGTCTCCGGCCTGGTCATGGCGTCGTGCTGTTCGCCGGAGACTTTAGCTCGCAGGCGTGCCGCCACGTCATTCACGATCTCGCCGCGCAGCGTCATCATGTTCGGCTTCGATCGCGAGTATTGCGCTCCCCACATTTCGGTGCCGTCGGCTGTGTTGATCAGATCGGTCTGGATGCTGAGTTCGCCGTTGTGTTCTGACACCCGCCCGGTGAGCACGGCGTCTACTTTCAATTGCTGCCCGATCTTCGCTGGGTCATCGTCCTTGCCCTTGAATCGAAACACGGTGCTGCGCGCCACTACCTTTACCTTCGGCAACTCCGAGAGCGTGTTGATCAGGTCCTCGGTGATTCCGTCGCTCAGGTACTCGTTGTCGGCAACGTTGGTGGCGTTCACAAACGGAAGCACCGCGATCGCGTTCACCGTCTTTCCCCCGGACGTCCTCAGCAATAGCGATGCTGCAATTGTGGCGACTATCAGCGCCGCCCCCAGCATTCCTACCCAGACCGGAAGTGCGCGCTGCTTCGCCGCCGGCAACACGGCAACCACCGCCGCGTGATCCGAATCGGGATCCCGCTGCAGGCGCTTGAGTTCGGTTCGCAGATCATTGGCGGACTGGTAGCGTCGTGAGCGGTCCTTCTGCAACGCTTTTGTGATTACGGCGTCCAGTTCAGGCGGGACCGCGGAGTTTACTTCGCGCACTGGGACTGGTGTCTGGTTGAGAATCGCGTCGTGAACAGCCTCGACGGTCTCGCCCGTGAAGGCCCGCCGCCCAGCAGCCATCTGATACAGGACCAGCCCAAAGGAGAAGAGATCGCTGCGGGAGTCTAACTTCTCCTTGCGCACCTGCTCCGGAGACATATACCCGGCAGTGCCCGCCGTTGTCCCAGCACGGGTCAGGGTTGCATCAATTCGGTCGGCACACACGGCGTTCTCCGAGATCGGATGCCAGGGATGTGTGTTTGGCGATGCTGCCGCCTTGACTCTTTCTGCGATATCTTCGTTCGCAGCCACCTTTGCGATGCCAAAGTCCAGGATTTTCACTGTCCCTTGTTTCGTTACGAAGAGGTTTGCGGGCTTGATGTCGCGGTGAATGATGCCCTTGTCGTGGGCGGCCTGCAACCCCTCGCAAATTTGAACTGCGATGTCCAGCAATGGAACCAATGCAAAGGGCATCGGCTCTGATGCCGTCATGCAGTGATGCAGATTGTCTCCCTCCAGCAGTTCCATGGCGATAAACGGCTGGCCGTCGTGTTCCTCAATTTCGTAGATCGTGCAGATGTTGGGATGGTTTAGCGCCGACGCGGTTTGCGCCTCGCCTTCAAAACGTTTCAGGGCAACCGGGTCGCTGGCTAGTTCTTCCGGCAGGAATTTAAGCGCTACGCGGCGGCCAAGCTTGATGTCTTCTGCGTCAAACACCATCCCCATACCACCACCCCCGATGGCCTCGAGGACGCGATAGTGTGAGACTTCTTTCCCGATGAGATCCGCGAGTCCGAGCCGGACGCGACCTTGGGGAAGCGGTTCCATGGAGTCTTTGAGTTTGGGGCCGAGCGTACCGCCGGTCAAGGTAGTCCAGGAGAGCGGAGGATTATGGGACGAAAATCCAGGAGGAGACAAGGATCATCTCGCGAACCGCGAACGAGGCAAATCAAGGCTTGCGGGGTAGAATCCCCGGAGCCTTCGCCTACAGATCGATGATTCCGCGCCGCACCGCGATTGCTACTGCCTGAGTGCGATCAGAGGCGCCCAGTTTGTCCATGATGTGCTTCATATGAGCCTTGACGGTTTCCACCGCGACGGAAAGTCTGTCTGCGACATCCCGATTGCGGTTGCCTGCAGCTACGTGGCGTAAAACCTCCACTTCGCGTTCGCTGAGCGCTTCGTCGCTGAGATGTTCGGCAAGTCCGGCAGCGATCTCCGGCGGAATGCATCTCTTACCGGCATGCACCTGGCGAATCGTGGCAATCATTTCTTGCGGAGGCATGCTCTTCAGCAGATACGCATGCGCTCCCGCTCTCAGAGCCCGACAAATCTCGACATCGCCTGCAGCCGTCGTCAGTATGATGATGCGAGCGTCGGCAAACTCCGATCGGATGGCGATCATCGCCTCGATGCCGCTGAGATCCGGCAGCCTGAGGTCCATAAGGGTGACATCAGGTCTCACGGCGCGATACTTTTCAATCGCCTCCTTGCCATTCGGGGCTTCCGCCACGAGCAACATGTCCGGCTGGCAATTGATGATTGCGGCGATCCCCTCGCGAAGTAATGGGTGGTCTTCCACGCTCAAGATTCGTATTCGAGCTGCATTCGTCATATTCGGCTCCTCGTACTTAAATTGAAGGGTCCCGATTGAAAACAAGTGCTGTTCTGGGAAAAAATCCCAGATCCATGAAAGATCCGCAAAAGAGCGGATGACTATTAGTTCCTTCGGTCTCGAACATCAATGCGCTTCCATCCAAAAAGTTGAGCATCCACTGACCAAGCGCCAGGTCCCAGCAACGCCAAAGCTAAGCCCATGGTTCCCAACAGAATATTCGCCGACGGATCTCCAGATTGTGAAATTATGTTCCATAGTCCGAGGATCGCCACCAGCGATCCCGCGATGGGCGTCCACAAACCTGCGAGCAGAAGCACTCCGGCAGCGATCGCAAGGACGTCTGGAACTATCGGCCCGGTTCGCAGTTTCATGATCCCGTGAACACTTAGTAAAGCCCCAGCAACCAGCCGCATGAACAGAAGACCCACGCCAGGCCGGCCTGTGGCGAATGTTGAGAATAGCCGTCGCAAAATTACCTCATTCGCAGGCTATCTAATTAAGGAGTGCGCAAAAAAGCCCCAAAAGGGCGGGACGAGATACCTCTTTCGGGGTCTTAGAAACATGCGGAAAATCTATCGTCCGAGCCGGAACAGCGAGAATAACAGGCGAGTTTTCGAATTCGATCTGAAAATCTTCGAATTCTGCCCAAAAATCGCAAATTTCCCGTCAGCGGGCAGGGAATGAACAGGGATTTCTGTGGATTTTTTTGTAAGCAACCGTGAACAAAAGGCTTAGAGGTCTTTTTTGCGAGATGCAAAAAGTTAACAGGGAGTCAACAGGGAATCGTTAGGTTCATTTTGGGAATGAGAAGTCCAATTACTAACTTTCTCCGATGTGCGGCGGTTGGGATAGCCACCCTCTCAGGCGCTGTCATCCCTCACTCCGCAGCGAAGCTGTTCATGTGTCGATGCATCTTAGGCGGAGTGGGGGATCTGCTGTCTCTCGTCTCGCAGGAAAAGCAGATCCCCCGCGTCGGACGGGAGGGATGACAGTCTCAAGATGGCGATAGCCTTAAATGACTGAGATTCTTGGAGTTGGAATCGTCAGAACACGGATCAAACATTTACATAGTGACGACGGGCTCGACTTCCGAGGATTAATGCACTCCGCTAGAATTCGATAATTCCGCGCTTCAGTCCAATCATCGCGGCGTGAGTTCGATCGTTTGCGCCCAATTTGGAGAGGATGTTCTTGACTCGTCCCTTAACGGTTTCTTCCGTGACCGAGAGCTGCGCGGCAATCTGCTTATTGGCATTCCCGGCGGCAATCAGCTTGAGTACGTCGACCTCCGCCGGCGTCAGCGCCTCATCGCCGGCATGCTCGGCAAGCTCATCAGAGGCCTCGGCGGAAAGCGTCGTTTTTCCGGCATGAACGGCGCGGATGGTGTTCAGGAGTTCCTTATCCAGCAGACTCTTCAGCAGGTAAGCCCGAGCGCCGAGCTTCATGGCTCGCAGCACCTGAACATCCCCTTTGTAAGTGGTCAATACGATGATCCGCGCTTCGGGAAATTCTCGGCGAATGGCGATGATTGCATCAAGGCCATTCATCTCAGGCATCTGCAAGTCCATGAGAGTGATGTCGGGGTGTTGCGCGCGGAACTGCTGAATCGCTTCTCGTCCGTTGGAAGCTTCGCCAACCAGATTCATGTCCGGCTGGCTGGCGAGAAGGGCGGCGATCCCATTTCGGAACAGAGGGTGATCGTCAACCGCAAGAATCCGAATTGGATTGGGGCCGCGCTCATGGCTCATCAAGCGCCTTTTCCCACGGGGACCGACGGGCTGCCAGCGGCTGACTTGGCGTAGGCAACGGAGGCGGGAATCGTCAGCTCGAGCTCGGTACCGGAATCGACTTCGCTCCAGACCGCCAGCCTGCCTCCTACGAGCTTGGCGCGCTCGTGCATGCCGGGCAGGCCGTAGTGTCCGGCGCGCCCGTCTCCACCAAGAATCTTCGAGTCAATGCCCTTGCCGTTGTCTCGAACCCGCACGCGAAACTGCCGCCGGTCATACCGGATTTCCACTTCGATCCGCGTCGCGTGTGCATGTCGAAATGCATTGCGCAATGCCTCGCCCGCAATACGGTAGACCTCGTCGCAGAGGATCGGAGCAAGATTCCGGGCTGCGCCCTCCACATGCACGCGACAGTCGGGAGAATTCTGATCGGTTTGACAGGCAGCGAGTTCTTCTCCGAGCGCGGTGATCGCACCCGCAAGGTCGTTAGTGACAAGCGCGGACGAGCGCAACCCCTGCACCGCATCCCGCCCCTCGGTGATCGCTGCCCTGGCCTGCTCGATCACGGCCTCAAGATTCTTCTGGGCCTCGGCAGCGCGATCCGGCAGCAGGTACGTTACGGCGTGAAACTTCAGCAGCACGCCTTGAAAACTTTGCAGCAGGGTATCGTGCAGATCGCGCGCAATGCGTATGCGCTCGTTCACGCGCTCTTCCAGACGCATATTGAACTGCCGCGCCACTTGCCTTAGCCGCAGTTCATAGAGCGCGGCGAGCAAACCGAGGAAGGCGATCACGCACACTGAACGGAACCAGATGGTCTGGTAGTAAGCGGGGGCGACAGAGAAATCCAGGAACGTGCCGGCCTCGTTCCACACGCCGCTGTTATTGCTCGCGCTCACGCGGAAGCGGTAGTTGCGAGGAGGAAGATTCGAGTATTCCACGCGACGTCGGTTGACCACCTCTCTCCAGTCCTTATCCTGTCCTTCGAGCTTGAATCGGAAACGGATCTTATCGGGCGCAACGAGGCTGAGCGCGGTGTAATGAATCTCCAGATCGCGTACGAGGGGAGGCAGACGCAAACCGTCTGTGGCGTCGTAGGTCTTGCCATCGGCGATGATTTCCTCGACGTGCACTGGCGGCGGAAGTTTGTTGAAAGAGAGGTGGTGCGGATCAATGACGCTGACACCGTCCCAGGCGGCGAACCGTATTTTCCCATCCTGAGACTTAGCCACATGCGGCGTAAATCCTCCAGCGCGGGCACGAGTCCGGACCCCGTCAGAATTATCGAACACCGTAGTACTCAGGATTTTGTTGGGATCGCCAACCCATGCGTCCAGTTCCGATTTGGTAAGGCGCACGAGGCCGCACGGCATCAAGAGCCAAAAGGCATGGTCGTCATCCTCCATCATCCAGAGGACCGAATCGCAGGGCAGCCCATTCTTGCTCGTAAGGGTTGCGACTTTGCCATCCTTAATCCGGCTAAGCCCGCTTTCGGTCGCGACCCAAAGCGCGCCGCGTGGCCCAAAGCGAAGGTCGTTGACGATTCCTTCTCCAAGGCCGTTGCCGCTGGAGTAGTACTCACGAATACGTCCGTCTGCGAAGTAGGCCACTCCGCCTTGATAAAAGCCGAGCCACAGGCCATTTTGCGAAGGATCAGCGACCAAGACCTTGACGGGGTCTTTGTGTCCAAAGCCAGCCCAGGGAATCCGTTGGACTACTCTTCCCTGGAATAGATGAAAGAGACCTGCGTCCTGGTACGCAACCCACAGGTGTCCCGCCGGAACTTCCGCTATAGAATTCACGTATCCGCCCGGAAGTGCAGTCACCGGGACAAACCGGTCATTCTCCAGGTATCCGAATTCGTGAGTGGTTGCGACCCATACCCGCCCCTCGCTGTCTTGAAACAGAGAGGTGGGCATGAGTCCAATGGGTTTCCCGTCAGAATTCTGAGAGCCGATGTGGCGGCCGAACACAGTGATTTGTCCGCGCTCCCACCTGTTCAGTGCATTGTAAGTCCCGATCCAAACGCTGCTGTCTTTCGCCGCGAGAACGGTCCATGCCGCGGAATTCGAGAGCCCCTGTTTCACAGAAATGGTGGGAATACTGTAAGGCCGAAACCGGTCGAGACCGTCGAGAGTGGAGACCCAAACATTCCCTTCTCGATCCTCTATAAGGTGTCCCGGGTTGTTACCGGTAAGCGTATCGGCTTGGGAAAAGACATCTTCCTTTCCCTGATGCACGTGAACAATTCCACTTTCAGCGGTGCCGATCCACAAAGCTCCGTCGCGGTCGCGCAGCATTCGCCTGACAGAGAACGGCTGGACAAGACCAGAGACAGTAAATGGCTCAATGTGGCCACCCTTGAAGCGCTTTAGTCCAGTCAAACCGCCAATGATCAGTGCGCCATCGTCATCTCCTCCAAACCGGACACCATCCAGCTCTCCGGGCACCGAGAAGAATTCCGACGTGCCAGGCTTCCACCGCCAGAACCCGTTCTGCGCTCCCACCCAGAGGTTTCCCTTGGAGTCCTCAAACAAGTCCATAACTCCAGGTCCCAAGCTGCCGTCTTCGCCGTGGCACTGCAAGCTCCCGTTCCGGATGGCGCAGAGCCTGCCACCAGCCCCCAGAGTCGAGATAGTGCCGACCCAAACTGTGCCCTCGCGGTCTTCGAGCAATGCGCCTACATTCTCCTCAGACAGCTCGGGATAGGTGGTCAGCTTGCCGTTTTTCCAGCTCGCGAGCCCCTTCAATGTGCCAATCCAAAGGGTGTCGTCGCGGGAAACCAGCAGCGCTCCGATGTAATTGCCTGGCAGTTGACCTGCTGGCGGCTGCCACAGGACGGCACGCGCGCCGTCAAAGCGCATGAGGCCGAATTCCGTGCCCAACCACAGATAGCCATCAGAAGTTTGCGCAAGCGAAGTGATCTGGCCTTTGGTGAAGCCGTCTCGCACCTTCCAGGCAGTGTGCGCGTATTGGCTGACGTCGAGCGATGGATCTAATGCGAAGGCGCGCAGCACTCCGGCCAGCACAATGCCTAGTGCGACAACTTCTCGTACTCGTCGGTGCGCGATTGCCACAGCGGCGTCATCTTATCGCATTTGCTTGTGGCCACTGCCGGATTCCTTCTGGCGGAAGGCGGCATCAAGGTGGCCTGAAGTGCTTGGCTTTAAGGGCTCAGCAAGGTGCTGTTTTTCTCCCAACCGACCCACCCGCTATAGCAGGTGGTACCGTGAACACCGGCTGGTCGCGTACGGCGACGACCGGACTCACGAGCTACTGCAGGTGGTACCGCGAGCGCGCAGGTCCTGCACTCCTGATACACTCTGCGCGCTATGGTTGATGTTCCAGCTCTGGCTTACTTCATCAGCTTCCGTTGTTATGGCACTGCATGGTGATGAGCGTGGATCAACTGACCGGCTTCATAACCAATACGGTTCACCGTTTCTGCCGCAAGACGAGGATTGGCGGAGGCAAGATCAACGTCTCATGAAGCAACCGCCGGTCGCACTTAGCATCGAGCAGCGGAACCTCGTCGAGCGAGCCATCCGGAACACCTGCATGATACGCCAGTGGAACCCGCTCGCGGTCAATGTCAGGACCAACCATGTACATGCAGTGGTTTCCTGTAATGGCACTCGTCCCGAATTGGTACTCAACGCCCTGAAATCCAATGCCACTCGAACACTGCGAGAACAAGGGTATTGGAAGAGCCCACACAGTCCCTGGTCAGACCATGGAAGCAGACGATACCTATGGAGCGAGCAGGGCGTCCAACAAGCAATAGACTACGTAATGAACCGGCAGGACTAAGCGTGTGGGCGGTGCGTCAGGGCGGATGGGCGGCAGTCAGGGTACCACCTGCGGTAGCGGGTGGGTCGGACCGATGCGTCTAGCATCGGTCCGATCACATCTGCGGTCGCTCCACGCCCCCTGACACCGACGCTGGGCTCGGCCGCCCAGCACCGCCTACCCGCTACCGCAGGTGGTACCGCGAGTCCCGCTCATCCCAACCGCATACCTCGTTCAGGGGATCAGGATGAAACCAGATGTGGGTATTGACCCGCCGAGGCTGCAGAAGTAGCCTCGTAGCCCAATCATCACTACAGGTGTGAATCATGCTCCGAAGTTTCACCCTAACGCTCTTATTCGTTACCGCGCTGGGGTGCATGCTTCGCGCGCAATCTACGAATGCCTCGCTCTCGGGCCACATAACCGATCCCACGAAGGCGCTGATCGCCGGGGCGAGAATCACTGCGGTGAGCGCCGGCACCAATTCCCATTACGAAACGACGAGCAATAAATCGGGCGCATACTACTTAACGAACCTTCCCCCCGCCGGCTATCGCCTCGAGGTGGAAAAGGCGGGCTTCAGGAAGTTAATCAAGCCCGATGTAACTCTTCATGTGCAGGACACTCTCGAAATCGACTTCGAGATGCCGGTAGGCGTCGCCTCCGATAGCGTTACCGTGGAAGGTGGCGCGCCTCTGGTGAACACGGAGTCGGCGGCGGTGAGTACTCTGATCGACCGCCGTTTGGTGGAGAACCTGCCGCTGAACGGTCGCAGCTTCAGCTCGCTGCTTGATCTGACACCCGGTGTCGTGCTGACTCCCTCAAATTTCCAGGAGCAGGGGCAATTCAGCGTGAACGGGCAGCGGCCCGATGCCAATTACTTCATGGTGGATGGAGTGGCTGCGAATCTGGGAACCAGCGGTTCCAATCTGGGCCAGGGGGGTGCAGGACAGCTTCCGGCGACGAGCGCCTTTGGGGGCATGAGCAACCTGGTATCGCTCGATGCTCTGCAGGAATTCCGAATTCAGACATCGACGTTTGCTCCTGAATTCGGGCGAGCTCCCGGCGCCCAGGTTTCCGTAGTTACCAGGTCCGGCACCAATGGCTACCATGGCACCGCTTTCGAATACTTCCGCAACGACGTGCTCGACGCCAACGACTGGTTCGCCAACAACAAAGGCCTGAAGAAAGCGGCATTGCGGCAGAACGACTTCGGCGGCGTGTTTGGCGGCCCCATCATCAAAGACAAGCTTTTCTTTTTCGGCTCTTATGAAGGCCTGAGAATGCGCCAGCCCAAGGTAGCGAACACCTATGTTCCCACGCTGGCAACCATCCAGAGCGCGCCGGCAGCGGTGCAGCCGCTCATGAATGGATTCCCAAAACCGAACGGCCCAGACCTTGGCAATGGCACAGCCGCATTTGTTGCGACCTATTCCGATCCGTCCACTCTCGATTCTTATAGTGGCCGCATCGACTACTTGCTATCAAGCAAAGTGACGGTGTTTGGAAGGTACAGCGACGCACCCTCGAACTCAGACCAGCGATCGTCCACTCCATCGCAACAGTTGGCTTACAACACCGTCTTGCATACCGACTACCACACGCAAACCGCTACATTCGGCAGCAACCAGGTGTTCACCCCGCGGCTCACAAACGAGGTCCGCTTCAACTACAGCCGAAGCAGAGCTCAGAGCTCTTACTCCCTTGATAATTTTGGCGGGGGAGTCCCTCTATCCCCTTCAGTGCTGTTTCCTTTAGGGAATTCTCTACAGAACGCACTGTTTTTATTTCTCGGCGATACGAATCCCTTCGGTCTCAGATTCGAAGACGGCGAGCTCGGAACGAACTTGATACAGCAGATCAACGTAGCCGACTCCGTTACTCACACTATTGCTGCGCACGAGCTGAAGTTTGGAGTGGATTATCGTCGTTTGCGCCCGGAAGAAAACACGGCTCCGTATCAGCTCCAGTATCTCTATCGGTCTCTTGCGAACGTTCTCGCCAACAAGGCACCTCAAGCATTCATAGCCGCCCGGACGCCTTCTACACTGGTGTTCCCGAATTGGAGCCTCTATGCGCAAGACACGTGGAAGGTAACTCCGAAGCTAACTGTCACATACGGCGTGCGCTGGGAGTACAACGATGCACCATCCTCTCCCAATGGAACCCTTCCTTTCACGGTGAATCAGGTAAACAATTTTTCCACCATGGCGCTCGCGCCGCCGGGCACGCCATTGTGGAGTGCGCAGAAAGACGACTTCGCGCCCCGGCTCGGGATTGCGTGGCAAGCTCTTCCAAACCTTGTGGTCAGGGCCGGCGGTGGGATTTTTTACGATCTCGGATATTCCCAGGTGGCAAATGGATCCAGTGCGTTTCCGTACGCTCTGTCGAAGACGATTGCCAACGTTTCATTCCCGATAAGCGCCGCCAGCGCGGCTCCACCGCCGTTCACTACCTCGCCGCCAGCGGGATTCCTCGAGGTGGTAGATCCGAATCATGAGTTGCCAAGGACGTACGAATGGAACGCGGCAGTCGAAGAGAATTTCGGGGGATCCAATGTTCTAAGTCTCACGTACGTGGGCGCCGGCGGCCGCAAACTGATGCGACATGACATCTACTTTGCCCCGAATCCGAACGTCGCTACCGGTGAGTTTGATGTGCTCAGCAATGCCGGAACCTCCAGTTACAACGCGCTTCAAGAGCAATTTCGTCACCGGTTATCGCACGGCCTGCAGACGCTCGTTTCCTATACCTGGTCACACTCCATCGACGACGTCTCCGCGGATGGCAATTTCCAGAACATACCGCTGAGCAAAACAACACCGGCATCGGAACGCGCCTCGTCTGACTACGACATACGCCACACTTTCTCGGCCGCTGTTTCCTACGACATTCCGGGACCAGAGAGTGGGATCCTAAAACAAATCTTTGGAAGCTGGTCTACGGATTCGATCATCTACGCGCGAAGTGCTCCTCCGGTGAATGTCGTAACGGGAATCAATCCTTTCGGAGCTCTGGAAAGTGCTCTATCCGGAATCAACAGCGTGCAGCGTCCGGATGTGGTTCCGGGTGTGCCCTTCTATCTCAATAGTCCCAACGCGCCGGGAGGCAAGGTTATCAATAAGGCGGTGTTCGCTACTCCGGCTACGGCGCAAGGAAATCTGGGACGTAACGCGCTTCGCGGCTTCGGCGCGACACAGTGGGACTTGACGCTGCGCCGGCAGTTCCGGTTTACCGAGCGGCTATCTCTTCAGGCGCGATCGGATTTCTTCAACATCTTCAACCACCCAAATTTTGGAAGTCCCATCAGCTTTATGACCTCTCCTCAATTTGGACAATCAACCCAGATGCTGAACAGCTTCCTCGGAAGCGGCGGCCAGAGCGGAGGCCTCAACCCTCTCTACCAGATCGGCGGCCCACGCTCGATCCAGTTGGCGCTTAAGCTGCAGTTCTGAGCACGGCCATTTAGACTTTCTGAAGAAGTCACACGTGCAAGACTGTCATTCTGAGCGCCGCCGCGGCGGACGAAGAGTCTTCCGAGATGTGCCGGACTTGATTGCTGCGAGTAGGGCACAAGGATAGAGGGAGTCGATGGCCGTCGCGCTCTGCTTTCGCAATGTCCAGCGCCCTTCCCTCAGCACCGAACATGGTTCGGTGGTACCACGAGTCAAGATTGCAAGTCAACGAAAATTTCATTTTGAAACTCGCGGGTTAGGGGTGATTGCTCGTCGCAATCACCGCGACGTGGGTGCGAGCAACGGATCGCGAATTTCCGAATTCACTGCTTATTCACTGTTATTCACTGTTCCTTGTGGCGGAAAAAATCGCAGTTCTCCGTAAATCCAAGACACAGCAGGCGGTTGGGGGGAACCGTCCGTTGCTCGCCGGCCGTTTTTAGAAAAATTCACTGTTAGATTCGCTGATAAATTCGCTGTTCCGCGAACACCAGTGAATTAAGGTGAGTTCAAGCGTAATCCGTTGCTCTACTCAAATTCGCTGGGAAGCACAGCAGATCCCCCGGGCCGCGTTCAACTCGGGAGGCACATTCACATTCACGCGGCGGCCCGAGGGATGACAGTTTCAAAGTGAATTCGAGACATTAGTGCATTGCACGCCTGTGGCCGCAGACGCGGAACTGCTGAATCGCTTCCCGTCCATTGCAACCAGACTCATGTCCGGCTGGCCAGCGAGAAGGGCGGCTATCCCATTTCGGAACAGGGGATGATCGTCAACCGCAAGAATCCGAATTGTATTGGGGGCCGATGCTAGGACGCATCGGTCCGACCCACTCGCTACCGCAGGTGGTACTGCGAGGCCGGCTCTGGCGATTTCATGTACGCAACGGAGGCGGGAATGGTCAGCTCTATCTCCGTGCCCGAACCAGGCTTGCTCAGAACAGTCAGCTTACCCCGCACTAGCCTGGCGCGCTCCTGCATGCCGGGCATGCCGTAGTGTCGGGGGCTTCCGCCTTCGGCAAGGATTTTCGGATCAATGCCTCTTCCGTCGTCCGAAACTCGCAAGCGAAACTTTCGTTGGTCGTAGCAGAGTTCGAGCTCGATGCCTCTGGCATGTGCGTGCTTGAATGCATTACGCACCGCCTCGCAACCAATGCGGTAGATCTCATCGCGGATGAGCGGAACGATGTCTTTGGATGCGCCCTCCACAAGCACGCGGAACTCGGAACGATTCCCGTCAGACTGAATAGCAGCGAGTTCTTCTCCCACCGCGCTTATGGCCCGGGCGAGTTCGTTGGTGACGATGGTGGAGGAGCGCAATCCATACACTGCATCACGGCCCTCGATAATCGCCTTCCTGGCCTGCTCTGTGGTGGATTCGAACAGCTTTCGCGCCTCGGTGGCGTTATCCGGGAGCAGGTCGGTGGCCGCCTCATACTTCATCAGCAAGCCTTGAAAACTCTGCAGTAGAGTGTCGTGTAGATCTCGAGCGACGCGTATGCGCTCGCCAACGCGCTCTTCGAGACGCATGTTGAATTGGCGTGCTACCTGCCGCAGCCTCAGTCGATAAAGCGCTGCAATCAACGCGAGGAAGGCAATCACACACAACGAGCGGAACCAGGTCGTCTGATAGTAGGCCGGGACAACGGAAAAATCCAGGAATGCGCCGTCCTCGTTCCAAACCCCATCATTGTTGCAGGCGATCACGCGGAACTTGTAGTTGGCGGGCGGAAGGTCGTTGTAAAAGGCTTGACGCCTCGTCTGAGCATCTTGCCAGTCGGCGTCTCGGCCTTCCAGCTTATAGCGAAAGTGAACCTTCTGCGGGACCACAAAGCTCAATGCTGTAAAGTCAATTTCCAGGTCACGCGTATGCGGAGGAAGACGAACATTCTCGCGGGGGGAGTAGTTCTTTCCGTCGGCAACGATTTGTTCAATGTGAACCGGCGGAGGAATCGTATTCCCCGCCAGATGGCTGGGATCAATCATCTGCACAATACTCTCATTTGCGAACCAGAGTCGCCCGTCCACTGACTTGGAGGCCGGGGGGCTGAAGGGCGCAGCTGCAGGTTGCGCGCCGTCGTACGCATCAAGAGTGCTTGCCTTCACTGTACTCCCCGGTTGTTTGCGCCACTTCTCAATTTCGGAATCAGCGATCACAACGAAGCCACACTCGGTGGAAAGCCAAAGCGAGCCTGAGTTGTCTCTGACGAATGCGTTGATTGAGTCACAGGGAAGCCCGTTCCGGGAGCTGAGAATGTTTCCTTTCCCATCCTTCCATCGAAAGAGCCCAAGGTTGGTTGCAGCCCAAATCGCGCCGTCAGAGTCGACTCGCAGGTCCCTGATCGGCTGAACCTCCTGCTTCTGGCTTACCGAGATCGTCTCGAAATTTCCATTATGGTATCGGGCCAGCGCACCGCTACGGAGACCCAGCCAAATGCCGCCTTGGGGATCGGCCGCGAGCCTCGACGCACGCGGAATCTGCGATGCAGGGAACACGTCACGAACTTGTTGATCCCGAATACGAACCATCGAGGGCTGGCTTCCAATGGTTTCGGCCCAAATGTTGTGATCAGTATCCTCAGTCATTGCCACAACCGGCCCCACGGAGCTGCCATCAGGTCGTCTGATCGATTGAAATCGTTTGTGGTCGTAGACAGCTAAACCACCATCGACGCCCACCCATAACCTGCCTGCATCGTCTTCAAACAGGGAGGTGACGCGTTCTCCAGGCATGCCGTCGCGCGGAGTGATATTCGATAAGGTACCCTGCCGAATGAGATCCAAGCCGCCATGGTTCCCAATCCATACCGTGCCATCGTGCGCCGCAAGTACGGAATCGACAACATCAGCGCTCAGACCTTCCCTTACCGAGAAGCTGGCAACGCGAAGGTCGCGAAAGCAATCGATGCCCTTGGACGTCACTACCCACAGGTTGCCTTCCCGATCCTGATAGAAGTGCTCGATGGAGTCGCTTGACAAACCATCCGCGCTGCGAAAGTGGGCGGCTCTACCGTCGTGAACGCGAAAGAGACCCTGGCTTGGGGTCCCAACCCAGAGAGTGTTGCTGCGGTCGAGGAACAGTGTGTTCACTGCCAAACTGCTCCCGTCTATTCCGGGCACTATGTAGCTCTTCGAGACTTCTTTAGCAAATTGTCTAAGGCCGAGCGCCTTTCCGGGTCGTGTAATCCCAACCCATAGAGAACCGTCCTCTGCTGCGGCCAAGCCAGCTACCCCGCTGAGCCCATCAGCTTGCTTCAATTCCTTTTCTAGATAGATGCTGGAGGAACCGGGCTTCCATCGGCACAGTCCCTTGGAGCCTCCGATCCAGAGGTTCCCCAAAGAGTCTTCGACCAAGGGTTCGCCGTAGAGAACCTGGATTCCATCGGCCTTCCCATAACAACGGAGATTCGTGCCCATGACCTGACAAAGGGGTCCGGTTGCGTCACCAGATCGTGAACGCGCGATCCAAAGTGCCCCCTTGCGATCTTCAATAATGGAATTGATGCGTCCGACCACGCCCTGATAGTTGACCAGACGGCCATCTTTCCATCGGGCCAAACCCCTGCCGGTTCCGATCCACAAGCTCCCGTCGCCTGTGCCTAGAAGAGAGTAGATGGCGGAATTCGGCAGAGCCTTGCCTTCTGGTGGCGTCCACGGAACAAATCGAACACCGTCGAAGCGCAGGAGCCCGCTTTCTGTCCCGATCCACAAATAGCCGTCCGCGGTTTGGGTGATGGCGTGAGGGGCGCCGCTGAAAACTCCGTCTTGAATCCGCCAGGCTGAGTGCCCGTACTGAGAGACCAGCCGGCTGGGATCAAGAGCCCTCGCTGGACCGCAGACGAGGAGGCTAAATAAGCAGCTCGCTAAAATCCGAGAAAACGGCACCCGCCGTCTAATCGTCGGTCTCATCGCGGCCTCTCCCCTCTACCAGATCGGCGGCCCGCGTTCGATCCAGTTGGCGCTTAAGCTTCAGTTCTAGCAGAGTGAGTGGACCTAGCGTTCTTTGCGAAATGCTATCCAGCAATAGATAAAGAAGACGCACCACAATACAGGAGGTGCGACAAAGAAGGCAGCCACTAGATACGCAGACTTCATCTCGGCTAGCGGTCGTCGTTGGTTAAATCCGAAATTTTCGTTTTGCGTCCTGTCGACGCGCCGCGGGATTCGAAGTCAAGCGCGTACTCCTTGAGGTGTTGGCAGAACCTCACCAGCAGAACGAGAAGTGCAGTAAGAAGGATATCGATTTGGCCTTTGTGCAGCATTATCTTTCCCCAGAACACTCGATCGGCCCCGAGCGAGTATCGCTTGGGAGGCGGAGACAACGCGCCTCCCAAAACAGAACCGTCTTGAGTCAGGCTCGGTTTATTTCACGGTTGCCTTGGCAGTCTTCTTTACGCCATGGCCGACTGCTTTGGCGCCTTTGGTGACTCCGCGCCTCGTCGTCTTAACCGTGGCCGCAGTGCCGTCTGCGGTTTTATCGGCGACCTTTTCCGTGCCGTGTGCGGTTTCCTTTGCCGCAGTCTTAGTGGCGTGGCCAGTATCCTTGGCTGCTTTGTCCACACCGTGAGCGACATCCTGTGCGAATCCTGCTGCGGCGAAAGTTAAAACCGCTGCGAAAAATAGCGATGACGTGATCTTCATTGTCTTACCTCCATTGCTTTTGATGGTTTATCTAGCTTTCGCGGTGCGGCGCTTTCATCGGAATTGCTTCCGCCGTCCACTATTGCCGTTGAAATTCGTCCAGCTTCTTTTGTTGCGTCGGACTGAGTAGCTGATAGATCTTTGTCCGCATTCGGGAATTGGAAACGATGAGTTTCGACAGATTACGGGCCTGCGTGGCGGCCAACGCTTTTACTTCCTTGTCGTCTTTCGTCTGGCTCTGCTCCGTAACGCTGAGCAGTTGCTCCCTGGTTTCCTGCATTTGCGCCATCAACGGCACAAGACTGCGGCGTTCGTCCGACATTAATTGTTCTATGGATGTAACCTGCGCCGAGCTCAGATCAAGGTATTCGATGATCGAGGGATTTAGCTGCAGGGAAGAAAAGGGAAGTGCCACCATGACAATTTCGTTTTGCACGGTCGCGCTGGGCGCAACTCGAGGAGCTGCGGCTGCACGTGCAATGTCCTGCTGCAATATCTCGCGCAAGGCGCTCAGCAAATCAAACTGCATTTGCGCCTGTTGGTATTGTTCCGAGCTGATGCTTTCCGCCTGCTCCGTGGTCAACTCGCCGCTGTGCACGGCCCCGGCAATTACCGCAAGTCTCGCGGAAAACTGCTGGGTTATGGAGCGCATTGCTGCTTCATATTCTTGAAGCAGATCCTGAGGTCCTCGCGGGGTTGCCGAGGGAACGTCGAGTACGCTCGCGAGAGTGTCCGATTCGGCATTTGCCGGTTGAGCATTGGAACTGAATCGCGTTACCTCGGAGAATGATCGATCGGCCATCGCGAACACCGTGGCCAACAACACGACAATAAGTTTGATTTTCAAGATAGAGCCCTTTCGTGGCCTTGATTCCTTCTCACTTCACAAACTTCAGCAGCTTGGGCGATGGCGACTTCGTCGCTTGCAAGGAATGCCGCCGTTTTCCCCGCGGTGGTACGAAGCATGCATGTGACCACGTGAAGGGCTGTCATCGGCGCCGGCGATGTGGGTTTGTTTTCAATGCATGGCAAGCCAGGAGCGGCAACTCGAGAGCCTATGGCTGCGCGATTAATGCCGAAGGTTTGGCGTTTGACGAAGGGTCAGAACTCCCGTGCGTTATTATGTTGGGCCCAACTTCCCAGAGATCGAGTCGACAGGTACGTCCTGAGCTCGCCGTGACGCCAGCAAACCGTCTATTTTCGAGGATTCCAGCAGCGCTTTGGCGCTACGGTCTCGCTGTCTTGTCCGTCGCCATTGCGCTTGGCGTTGCCCTTTTTCTGGACCGCTTTCAGTTCCGTGGTTTGATTGCACCCTTCCTGTTCGCTATAGCCGTGTCCGCCTGGTATGGAGGCGCCTGGGCTGCCGTGCTGGCGATTCTGCTCTCGGGTGCAAGCTTCGACTACTTCTTCACAAAACCTCTTCACTCGTTCGTCATCGCACCTTCCCAAGTCCCATACCTTTTCATCCTCGTTGTGTTCGGGTCACTGGTCACTTGGTTTAGCGAGAACCGCCGCCGCATGGAGCGGGAGCTCAAACAAGCCGAGCAGAAATTCCGTGGGCTTTTGGAATCTGCTCCGGATGCCATGATCGTGGTGAATCGGCAGGGCAAGATCGTGTTGGTGAATGCCCAGGTCGAGAAGCTGTTTGGCTATCAGCGGCAAGAGCTCTTAGGGCAGGAGATTGAGATTCTAGTTCCAGAACGGTTTCGTGCGCGGCATCCGGAACATCGCACGCAGTTCTTTACTCAGCCACGCGTGCGGCCGATGGGCCAAGGTCTGGAGTTGTTCGGGCGGCGGAAAGATGGCACGGAGTTCCCCGTCGAGATAAGCCTCAGTCCGCTGGAGACGGAAGAGGGCGTGCTTGTGTCTGGTGCCATTCGCGATATCACGGAGCGGAAGAAGGCCGAACAAAAATTCCGTGGGCTTCTGGAAGCCGCTCCCGATGCCATGATCGTGATGAACCGGCAGGGCAAGATGGTGCTGGTCAATGCCCAAGTGGAGAAACTGTTTGGGTACAAGCGAGAAGAACTTCTGGGTCAGGAGATTGAGATTCTGGTTCCGGAACGGTTTCGTGCGCGGCATCCGGAACATCGCACGCAGTTCTTTACTCAGCCACGTGTGCGACCGATGGGCCAAGGTCTGGAGTTGTTCGGGCGGCGGAAGGATGGAACGGAGTTTCCCGTGGAGATCAGCCTCAGTCCGTTGGAGACGGAAGAAGGCACGCTGGTCTCCGGAGCGATCCGCGATATCACTGAGCGCAAGAAAGCCGAGCAGAAATTCCGTGGGCTTCTGGAAGCCGCTCCGGATGCCATGATCGTGATGAATCGCCAGGGCAAGATCGTGTTGGTCAATGCCCAGGTGGAGAAGCTGTTTGGCTATCAGCGGCAAGAACTCTTAGGGCAGGAGATTGAGATTCTAGTCCCGGAACGGTTTCGTGCGCGGCATCCGGAATATCGCACGCAGTTCTTTACTCAGCCACGCGTGCGGCCGATGGGTCAAGGTTTGGAGTTGTTCGGTCGCCGGAAAGACGGCACGGAGTTCCCCGTCGAGATAAGCCTCAGTCCGCTGGAAACGGAAGAGGGCACGCTGGTCTCCGGCGCTGTCCGCGATATCACGGAGCGCAAGAAAGCTGAGCAGAAATTCCGTGGGCTTTTGGAATCGGCTCCGGACGCCATGATCGTGATGAATCGCCAGGGCAAGATCGTGTTGGTGAATGCCCAGGTCGAGAAGCTGTTTGGCTATCAGCGGGAACAGCTCCTTGGACAAGAGATTGAGATTTTAGTCCCGGAACGTTTTCGTGCCCGACATCCTGAATATCGCACGCAGTTCTTTACTCAACCTCGCGTGCGACCGATGGGCCAGGGTCTGGAGTTGTACGGACGACGAAGAGACGGAACCGAGTTTCCAGTAGAGATCAGCCTCAGTCCGCTGGAGACGGAGGAGGGCACGCTGGTCTCTGGCGCGATCCGCGACATTACTGAGCGCAAGAAAGCCGAGCAGAAATTCCGTGGGCTTCTGGAAGCCGCTCCCGATGCCATGATCGTGATGAATCGCCAGGGCAAGATCGTGTTGGTCAATGCCCAGGTCGAGAAGCTGTTTAGTTATCGGCGGGAAGAGCTCTTAGGGCAGGAGATTGAGATCCTGGTTCCGGAACGGTTTCGCGCTCGACATCCTGAATACCGCACGCAGTTCTTCACGCAGCCCCGCGTGCGACCGATGGGCCAAGGTCTGGAGTTGTTCGGGCGGCGGAAAGATGGAACGGAGTTTCCCGTCGAGATCAGCCTCAGTCCGCTGGAGACGGAGGAGGGCACGCTGGTCTCCGGCGCGATCCGCGACATTACTGAGCGCAAGAAAGCCGAGCAGAAGTTCCGTGGGCTTCTGGAAGCCGCTCCCGATGCCATGATCGTGATGAATCGCCAGGGCAAGATCGTGTTGGTGAATGCCCAGGTCGAGAAGCTGTTTAGCTATCGGCGGGAAGAGCTCTTAGGGCAGGAGATTGAGATTCTAGTTCCGGAACGGTTTCGTGCTCGACATCCGGAATATCGCGCTACGTTCTTCACCCAACCTCGGGTGCGGCCGATGGGTGCGGGTGTTGAGTTATACGGACGGCGGAAAGATGGAACGGAGTTTCCCGTGGAGATCAGTCTCAGTCCACTGGAGACGGAGGGGGGCATGCTCGTGTCGGGTGCGATCCGCGATATCACCGAGCGCAAGCACCGAGATGAGCATGTCAGCGAACTCAATCAGGAGCTCACAAGGCGCTCGGGTGAACTCGAGGCCATAAATAAAGAACTGGAAGCTTTCGCATATTCCATATCCCACGACCTGCGTGCCCCGCTCCGGCATATGGTCGGGTTTACAGAGCTTCTGCAAAAAGGCGCCGCGTCAAAAATAGACGATAAAGGTCGCCGCTATATGACGATGATTCTCGAATCGGCGAAACGAATGGGCACGCTGATAGACGATCTTCTGGCCTTTTCCCGAATCGGGCGCGCTGAAACGCGTGAATCTATGGTTAGCATGGAACAGTTGGTAAAAGAAGTTCAGAACGAAGTGTGGCGGGAGACGGAAGGGCGCAATATGACCTGGAAGATCGGGCCGCTACCTGACCTGTATGGAGACAGGTCGATGCTGAAGCTTGCGCTGGTCAATTTGATTTCCAATGCCATTAAATTCACGCGCACGCGCTTGACACCGGAGATTGAGATTGGATGCACGGACGAACCAACAAACGGTGTGGTTGTGTTCGTTAAGGACAATGGAGTTGGTTTCGACATGAAGTATTCCAACAAACTGTTTGGAGTATTCCAACGTCTGCACAGAGCGGACGAGTTTGAAGGCACGGGCATCGGATTGGCGACCGTACAGCGCATTATCCATCGTCACGGAGGCCGGGTCTGGGCCGAGGGCCAAGTAGGGAGCGGTGCAACCTTTTATCTTTCGTTACCTAAACCGTAGGAGCTCGAGAGCATGCCTAATATCGGACGTATTTTGCTGGTGGAAGACGATCCCAAGGACGTCGAACTCACCATGACCGCGCTGGAGGAATATAACCTCAGCAACGAAGTCGTAGTTGCTTCGGATGGAGAAGAGGCGCTGGACTATCTCTTTTACCGCGGAAAATTCCAGCTGCGCAGTGGCGACAATCCCGCGGTTCTGCTGCTCGATCTGAAATTGCCAAAGGTCGATGGCCTGCAAGTGCTGGAGAAGATAAAGTCCGACGACAAGTTGAAGCTCATTCCCGTGGTAGTACTCACGTCTTCGCGTGAGGAACGGGATATGGTGGCGAGCTACAAGCTCGGCGTGAATGCATACGTCGTGAAGCCGGTGGATTTTCATGAGTTCGTCAATGCCATCAAGGAACTCGGAGTCTTTTGGGCGATTATCAACGAGCCGCCCCCGGGCAGCACAAAGAAGAAGTAGGAACAGAAGTTTTGAAATCCGGGGGGCCCAGTTGAGCCGTGTGGACTGAAAATTGCTTGAGACATGCGGGGAAGTGACGATTGCGAATTCTCTATCTTGAAGACGAGCCGAGGGACGCCGAGCTTGTGCAGGCAAGCCTGGAGGCCGATGGTCTCCACTGCGAACTGATACGTGCCGACACTCGAGCTGACTTCCTCACGTCTCTTCAGAAGGGTGGATTTGAGCTGATCCTGGCGGACTATACTCTTCCGCTGTTCGACGGCATTTCTGCTTTAAAACTCGCGCAGGAAATCTGTCCGGAAGTGCCATTCATCTTCGTCTCTGGAACGATGGACGAAGAACTTGCCATTGAAGCACTTAAGCAGGGCGCCACCGACTATGTTTTCAAAACGCGGCTATCGAAAATTGCGCTTCGGGTTCGTCGAGCGTTGCGTGAGACCGAGGAGCGATGTCAGCGCAAGCGGGCCGAAGAGGCACTACAGCGCAACGAAGCTTACTTAGCAGAAGCCCAGAGGTTGAGCCATACCGGCAGTTTCGGGTGGCACGTGGCCAGCGGAAAGATCTATTGGTCCGAAGAAACGTATCGGATTATCGAAATAGAACTAGGCACCCAGCCCACGCTGGATCTCGTATTTGAACGAATCCATCCAGATGACAGGCCGCTTGTTCAAGAGGTAATCGACTGTGCTAGGCAGCAGGCAAGGGAATTCGATTTTGAACATCGCCTGCTGCTTCCCGATGGTTCAGTGAAACATGTTCGGGTCGTAGGCCATCCAGTCGCACAAGCCAGATCGGAGGATCTGGAATTTGTGGGTGCGGTAACAGACATCACCGAACGTAAGCGGGCCGAGCAGGAACTTCAGCAACTTGTGGATCTGGTTCCTCAAATTATTGTGGTGCTAGACGCCGACGGCAAACGGATCCATGCAAATCGTGTTGCCAGGGAATACACGGGGTTGACGCTCGACAAGTTTACGTCAGAGGACATCGGCAAAATAGTTCATCCCGATGACGCGGTGAGAATGCGCAGAGTACGGGAGCGTGGACTTGCCCTGAGCGCCCCGTTTGAGCTCGAGGCAAGATTGCGTGGAAGAGATGGCGTCTATCGATGGTTCCTGTTTCGGTACAACCCATTAGTAGAAGAAGGCCGCGTTCGACGATGGTATGCGACCTCAACCGAAATTGAATCGCGCAAACGGGAAGAAAACCGGGTCCGAAGAGAGAATGTGCGCCTGGAAGAGCGAACTCGAATTGCGCAGGAACTTCATGACACACTTCTCCAGACGTTCCTGAGCGCATCGATGCTGCTGAGCGTAGCGGCAGATGAGGTATCTTCGGATTCGTCGGTGAAACCGCGGTTAGATCGAATCCTGCAGATCATGAACCAGGGGATTCAGGAGGGCAGGGCGACTATTCAGGATCTCCGGTCGACCGGCACGCCGGATCTGGTTCAGGCCTTGTCGCGCGTCCAAGAGGAAGTCGCGGTTCAACCCGACGTCGACTTTCGCGTAGCCGTTGTTGGGCGGCAGGAGCCGCTGCGGTCGCAAGTCTGGCATGAGATTTACCGAATTGGGAGAGAGGCTCTGGTCAACGCATTCAGTCATTCCCGAGCCAAGCGCGTGGAGTTCGAACTCGAATATGCCGACAGCAACCTGCGCATGCGGGTTCGAGACAATGGGTGTGGAATCGATCCTCAAGTGCTCCTCGCAGGGCGTGACGGGCACTGGGGTCTGGCGGGAATGCGGGAGCGCGCGACGAGAATCGGGGGACTACTCGAAATCGCCAGTAGCCCGACCAACGGGACAGAGGTCCAACTGTTCATCCCAAGCGCTGTTGCCTTCCACTCCTCTGCTGATTAGAGCTTGTCATAGCGCAAAAACCTGTCAATGCTTGGCGTTTGACCGAAGGTCTAGGTCTCGTCCCCATTCGCTGAAGGCGTTCCATCCTCTTAGGTTTACGGAGCATCGGGCCGGTGAGGTATAGCTCCAGTGCTACCCGAATGAGGTACCTATCGGAACGCCTCCCGTGGTAACAAAAAAACACTGCATCTCGTGATGTGTCCACAGGAGAGATCGTGAGAAAGTTCTGATCGTGCAAAGGAGAAAACGTCATGTGGATGAGATCATGCGCGGTTTGTAAAGCGATCTTGCACAAACTCCGGTTGTCCGATTCGGTGCGTTGTCAATGTGGATGGTCATGGTAGGGCTACCGGAGTTCAAAGGTTAAGTTGGGTTGGGTCCCGGGCCAGAAGCATGAATTAAGGAGATGTGTCATGGCAAAGGTAATTGAGTTTTACACTCCGAGGAATTTTCAGAACCCGTCTAAGTCTCCTCAGACGCAGCCTGGAAAAGTTATCGAGTTTCGCTCAGAAGCGAAGAAATCGGCCTAGTCGGATAGATCGGATGAGTTAGAGGTCAAAGGATTATGAGAAATCTCACCATCGCGCTGGATCCTACGCGTCGCAACACAGAGGCGGCTGCGTTCGCGAATAGTCTGCACAGAAACATCGTTGGCCAGGAGCACGCCGTCGAAGAAGTAGCGCAGATATACCAGACGTTTCTGGCTGGGCTGAATCCTCCCGGACGTCCGGTGGCCAATATGCTGTTTCTGGGACCGACCGGTTCGGGCAAGACCCGCGTGGTGGAGGCGATGGCGCAGGCATTGTTTGGCGATCCTCGCGCCTGCATCAAGATCGACTGTGCTGAGTTTCAGCATTCTCATGAAATTGCCAAGCTGATCGGTTCTCCCCCGGGATACCTGGGCCATAAGGAGACTCATCCGTTGCTGACCCAGCAGGCCATTGATCAGTGGCACACCGAGAAGCTGAAGCTTTCCATACTGCTGTTTGACGAGATCGAAAAGGCTTCCGACGCATTGTGGCAGCTACTACTCGGAGTTTTGGATAAGGGGACTCTTACTTTGGGCGACAACCGTCGCGTGGATCTTTCGCAGTGCATCATTATTATGACGTCCAACCTCGGGGCGGCCGAGATGTCGAACCTGGCGAACGGCCGCTTCGGATTCTCACCGAAGCAGGAAGTCGTTGATGACGGATTTGACGAAAAGATCGACCGTACCGCGGTGGAAGCTGCACGGCGCAAGTTCACGCCGGAGTTCATGAACCGCATCGACAAGGTTGTCGTGTTCAAGACCTTGCGCTCATCACATCTGCAGCGGATCCTCGAACTCGAGTTGGAGATGGTGCAGCGGCGCATCCTGGGAGCATCCGGCTCGAAAAAATTCCTCTTCGGTTGCACAGAAAGCGTCAAGAACTTTCTTCTGGAAGAGGGTACCGACGCAAAGTATGGGGCTCGTCATTTGAAGCGGGCGATAGAAAAAAATCTCGTGTCTCCTCTTGCGAGTCTAGTAGCAACTTCGCAGTTAAAGTTTGGGGACTTCGTCAGAATCGATCTCGACCCGGAGGGCCGCCTCATTTTCACCAAGGAGGCCGAGGGAGCAGCAATCCGAAAACGGGATCGCAACGAGAATGAAGCAGGAGTGACGCCCATCGCAGCAGCCGCAAACAACTCGTCCGCGGGGCTGCTTGGGTACGGGGTCATTTAATGCGCAAGTGTTACTTCGCTCGCATCGACAGAACAGGGCCAGGAATGAAGATGTAAACTGACGCTGCCTCGTGTAGCCTCTTGGACTACGAACAGGCAAAAGGAAACATCTGAAGATCTCGCTCGTGTTTGCGGTTCGGAAGCGTTAAGGGGCCGTCATGAAAACCAGGCTGGTTTTCGTAAAGCGGTTGCAAGCGGTACTGTTGCTGGTTTTGTGTTTTGCGCTGAACAGTTGCCAATCACATAAGGACAACACTAGCCCGTCGATCGAGTTCAGCAAGATTCCGCCCGCTGCGCAGGGTGGGAGAGAGAAAATCGACACGATCGCCGGGCGTGTCAGAAACGCTCGCCCAGGACAGCAGATCGTTATCTATGCGCACAGTGGGCCGTGGTGGGTGCAGCCCTGGCCAGACAAGCCTTTTATACCCATACACGCCGACTCAACCTGGAGCACCGAAACTCACCTCGGATTCGATTACGCTGCTCTACTTATAGAACCCGATTATCGTCCACCCCCCACGATGGACTTAGCGCCCGCGCAGGGTGGTTCGGTGGTTCTAGTAAAGATCGTCAAGGGCACTGGCACGCCGATACTTGCTCCCACAAAGCCACTGAAGTTTAGCGGGTACGATTGGGACGTTCGCACAATCTCGAGCGATCGCGGCGGCACGAACAATCCTTATGATCCGGACAATGCCTGGACAGATGCCAACGGTGCACTTCATCTGCAAATCAAGAAAAAGGCAGGTAGATGGTCTTGTGCAGAAATGGTCTTAAATCGGAGTCTCGGCTACGGTACATATGCGCTCACCGTTCGTGACACTTCCCATTTAGAACCGGCCGCTGTTGTCAGTATGAATACATTCGATTCCTCGGGTGGTGACCAATACTATCGTGAGATGGACGTAGAGATCAGCCATTGGGGAGACTCTACAAAAAAGAACGACGCACAATACGGAATTCAACCGTTCTACATCCCTGGAAATGTTTTCGCATTTGAGGAGCCCAGGGGCACCCTGACGCACGTGATGCGCTGGGAGTCGGGACGCGTAAGCTTTAAGACGTTCCGCGGGTCATCCATCGCTGGGGCGCCGCTGGTTTCTGAACACGAATTCACCTCTGGAATCCCAACCCCGGGCCAGGAAAGAGTAGAGCTATTCTTTTATGTCGTCGCCAGCGACAAGAATCCTCTCCAGAACGACAGCGAGGTCGTAATTGAAAAATTTGAGTACCTCCCGTAGCGATCATTTTGCGCGGCGTTGGTTACTTGAATGGGCCATAGCTGGACTGGCTACAGTTTGTTTTGCGGTTTCGGTATCTGCGGTTAATCCAAATCGGATGCCGTCGCAATACCTTCACGAGTCCTGGGGAATTGAGAAAGGGTTTCCGGGCGGAGCAGTTTCATCTTTTGCCCAAACCCCCGATGGCTACCTCTGGATTGGGACAGACAAGGGCCTGATCCGTTTTGACGGTTTGAACTTCCGGAAATTCGATCAGGCAACTCCCTCCTCATCTCCGATTGGTGCAGTGCGGAAGCTTCTGGCTGACGCACAAGGAAATCTTTGGATCCTGCTGCAAAATACCAAGCTCCTGCGCTACCGCGATGGAGTGTTCGACCTTATCCGCGGCGAGGCTGAGAACGGCATCACGGCAATGGGTCAGAAAACGGGAGGAGCTGTGTTGCTTTCGTCACTCCCCATGGGCACTCTCACATATACCGGCGAACGATTTGTAAGAGTCTCACCGCGAGAGGAATTCTCTCCTTCCGCCGGGGATGCAACAACTCCTGACGACCAGTCAACGCGTTTCAGTTGGTCCACCAGTCTCGCCCAGCATCGCGTTGCCATACCAAACTATGCGGTCACCTCTGTGGTCGACGCCGGCGACGGAAAAATCTGGTTAGGAGCAGAGCAGGGCGGGCTGTTCTACCTGAAAGATGGGCGTGTCTCCGCAGTGGCCAAGGGACTGCCCAGGGCTAAAGTCAACTGCCTGCTGCCTATCCAAAACTCTGAATTGTGGATCGGAACCAGCAATGGTCTGTTGCGTTGGGACGGAACCGAACTCACTCGCGCAGGTGTGCCGTCCCCCCTCCTTCATCTTGAAGTGCTCTCCCTGATTCGAGACCGGGACGCGAACATCTGGGTGGGCACGACTCGCGGGCTGCAGCGTCTCAATACTCACGGTGTTTCCGCGTTGCTCAGAAGTACTTCCGCCGACGCTGCCGTGACTGCGCTGTTCGAAGACAGGGAAGGAAACATTTGGATTGGTAGTGTGCGAGGCATTGAGCGCCTCCGTGACAGCGCGTTTGTTACCTACACAGTTCCCGATTTGAAATCGCAAAGTATAGGGCCAGTGTACGCCGGCCCTGACGGTCAGATTTGGTTTGCGCCCATCGAGGGCGGCTTGCGGAGACTGAAGGAAGGAGATCTCGGAACTCTCAGGGCTGCCGGGTTGACTCAGGATATTGTCTACTCAATCGCCGGCCGGGGAAACGACTTGTGGCTCGGACGACAGCGTGGCGGGCTGACGCATCTGCACGATTCCAACGGTTCGTTTGCGGCCAAGACGTACACGCAGGCCGATGGGCTGGCTCAAAACAGCGTCTCTGCAGTTTACGAAAGTCACGATGGAACGCTCTGGTTGGGGACGCTGAATAGCGGCGTGAGCGAACTGCGGAACGGCCATTTCAAAACCTACCCGACTCCGAGCGGATTGGCGTCGAACACCGTGTCCTCGATTGTCGAGGGACTCGATCGAACGATGTGGTTTGGCACCCCCAATGGTGTGAGTGCGCTGTCTAAGACTGGCTGGCGTAGTTACAGCGTTCGCGACGGGTTGCCTTCTCAGGACGTCAACTCACTACTGCTGGATTCGACAGGGGCGCTGTGGATTGGAACTGCCGAAGGCCTCGCCTTTCTTAGCGCGGGGCAGGTCCACGCGCCGAAAAACGTGCCCGACTCGCTGCGCGAGCAGATATACGGAATGGCGGAAGACAGGAACGGATGGCTCTGGGTTGCAACCGCGAATCATGTGCTGCAGGTGAAACGCAGCAGCTTAATTGAGGACGTAGTGGGTGACAATGATGTGCGCGAGTACGGCATCGCGGATGGACTGGGCGGTACCGAAGGAGTAAAGCGGCACCGATCGGTTGTCGCCGATACGCAGGGGGGTATTTGGTTTTCCACGAATCGTGGTCTTTCCATGGCTGATCCGCTGCGGGCGACCGTCAATTCCGCACCGGCTCTCGTTCACGTTGAGGCAGTTTTGGCCGATGGCAGTCCGATCAATCTCCGAGAACCTGTCCAGGTTTCGGCAGCAAAACAAAGAACTACGTTTCGCTATGTGGGGCTGAGTCTCGGCAACTCTGAGCGGGTCCACTACCGTTACCGACTGGACGGCTTTGATCACGGCTGGAATGAAGCTGTGACGAACCGGGAAGCCACCTACGCAAACCTCGGGGCGGGTTCATACCGGTTCCGTGTGATGGCCAGTAACAGTGATGGCCTGTGGAACAGCTCGGAGGCTGAGTTGGCCTTCGAAGTTGAGCCAACCATGTGGCAAACGTGGTGGTTTCGGTTGAGTTGTGTGGTTTTCGCCGGGTTGCTGACCTTGGTGCTCTACCGGGTACGCATGCACCAGGTGACCCGGCTGCTTAGTATTCGCTTTGAGGAGAGGCTTGCCGAACGAACCCGCATCGCACACGAGCTGCATGACACGTTTCTGCAAGGCGTCCTCAGCGTGTCTATGCAGCTTCACGTTGCGGTGGATCAATTGCCCGCCGATTCTCCGTCACGTCCCACTCTGAATCGGATTTTGCAATTGTCAGGACAAGTCGTCGCTGAAGGCCGCAACATGCTGCGAGGACTGCGATCTTCGATCGAGAGCGCACAGGATCTGAAGAATTCACTCTCACGAATTCCCGAGGAACTGGGTGAGGAAGGAGTTGATTTCCGCGTCGTAGTCGAAGGTGCTTCTTTACCGTTGCGGCCCGCGATCCGTGACGACGTTTACAGCATAGGCCGGGAAGCATTGGTGAATGCATTCCGCCATTCGGGAGCCAACAACATCGATGTTCACCTTCAGTATGCAACAGACCACTTGCGAGTTCTCGTCCAGGACGATGGCGGCGGGATCGATCCTCAGGTTCTGCATTTCGGACGCGATGGACACTGGGGACTTTCAGGCATGCGGGAACGAGCCGAGAGGATCGGAGCGAAGCTGCGGGTGCTGAGTCGCACTGGAGGTGGAACTGAAGTCGACCTGCGCGTCCCCAGCGACATTGCTTTCGAATACAGTCCTTCGAATTCAGCTTCCTCGTGGTTTGCAAACATCCGCTGGCGACGGAGAAACCCAAGCCGTCCCGACAATAATTACCGGGAAGGATGATAGATAAATGCCCGTGGTCAAATTCGAATTATCAGGGCCTCGTCCCTTTTGAGCCTCGGACTTGATGCATTCGCGTCTATACTTGGCTGTCGAAAGATGCGGCACGAAAACAGATCCCACAAGAATCAGAAATCACAAAAGTGAGCGGTGTAGATGCCCGAGGCGGCTAAAATTCGCGTCTTTAGCGTTGACGATCATCCTCTGCTGCACGAGGGTGTGGCTACAGTTATCAGAAATCAGCCGGACATGCTGCTGGTGAGTGAAGCGTCCAATGGGCGGGACGCCATTCAGCGATTTCGGGAACATCTCCCCGACGTAACCCTGATGGATCTTCGGCTTCCCGACATGAGCGGCATCGATGCGATGATCGCTATCCACTCAGAGTTTCCCGCAGCCCGCATCATCATTTTGACAACATTTGCCGGCGACGTGGAGATTCAGCGAGCCCTCGAAGCTGGAGCTCGCGCCTACATGCTGAAAAGTATGCCCCCGAAGGAACTGGTGGAGGTAATTCGTCAGGTGCATGCAGGTAAGAAGCGCATTCCACCGGAGATCGCAGCCCACTTGGCGGAGCATTACAGCGACGAGACTCTTACCGCACGGGAAATTGAGGTTCTCCAGAAAATTGCTGCCGGCAACCGGAACCGCGATATTGCCGAGAAGCTTTTCATCACAGAAGAAACCGTGAAAGTGCATATCAAGCACATCATGGAAAAGCTCGGCGCTTCCGATCGGACGCAGGCGGTCGCTATTGGTGTGCGGCGCGGGATCATCCAGCTCTGACAAAAATTCCCAGTCAATCTTGCCGATACCTCAAAAGTGGTAGGAAAAGATTCCAAGCACTAGGGATTCATTTCGTGAACGAAACCTCTACTCTGCGGAATTGGTCGTGGGTCTTAGTCGTGAAGGAGACAATCGCTGCTTCCAATGTTCTCTACCTTTCCGGACGGGTGGCCGGGTGCAGGTCTTCTGCTTCTACGAGCGGCTGGGGGAGCTGTACTTATTACTCAAGGTACGGCCTACTTCAGTGATAGACATCAATTCGGATTCCTAATGTTAGCTGTCGTCGCTGCCATGATTGCAGTTGGCGTTCTGCTTCTGATCGGACTCCTTACTCGGTTCGTGGCATTAGTAGCCGCGATGATCGGCGTGAGCAGCGTTTTTTCCTGGTTTCCGAGATCCAGCATCGGCCCTCTTGAGTCCCCAACGACTGCTGTCTTGTCGGCAGTGATCGCCGTTGCTGTAATTTGCCTGGGCGCAGGCGCTTTGTCTCTTGACGCACGGATGTTTGGACGTCGGGAGATTATCATTCCCCCAACTTCATCGAGGACAAGTCCACTCTAACTCCGTAAAAAAGTTCTCACTCTCAGTAGTGCGCTACCAATCAGAAGAGAGTTCTTCAGTACTGATCTTTGTCTCCGGCCAAGTAGCACTCCGCGATAATGGCCCTTGCCTTGCATCGACTTCGGTTGAGAACGCAAGTGCCGCGCGGATTTCTCGCGCATGGACAACTAAAAATGGCATTTCCCGAGCGCCGTACGGCGGACATCCTCCTAACCATACTGTTCTTTGCAATGGTGTGCGTAGCCGTCTACGGTGCTCGTCGCATCATCCTGATCTTCGTGTTTGCCGTATTTTTCGCTTACTTGATTAATCCCCTCGTCAAGTTCCTGCAACGGCATTCTCTGTTTTTCAGGAATTTGAGGGGGCCCGCGGTGGTGGAGGTGTACCTCGCCTTTGTGATTTTGATGGCTCTACTGGGATATGAGTTCGCACCAGGTCTGGCCAGGAATACCGTGAAGCTGGTGGATCAGGTGCCGGTCCTGCTCGACGGCCTCTCCACCGGAAATATAGCGACCGAACTGAGAGGGGAATACGGCTGGAGCGAAGAACAAGAATTCCGCTTCAGGGCATTCTTAACCAGGCACAAAGGGGATATTCAGGGCCTCGTAACAACGACCGATCGTTATCTTTCGAACGCCGCGCGAGTCCTCGGTTTGTTGTTTGTAATTCCCATCCTGGCGATCTTCTTTTTGCGCGACGGCGATCACATCGCGGACATCTTCATTCAGCTATTCTTCCCCACGAACCTGCGTCCCAGAATTCGTGCCGTAGCGCGCGAACTGCACATAATGCTCACTCAATATATGAGGGCGCAAGTACTTCTTTGCGGTCTTTCCTTTCTCTTTTATTCGGGAGCGATGCTCCTTCTGCGATTTCCGCACGCCATAGCATTGGGCTTTCTGGGCGGATTGTTGGAGTTCATCCCCGCGGTTGGTTGGATAAGCACATTCGCAGCGGTTATCGGCATCGGCATTCTGAATCACTCGCACTGGATCTTGATGGCGGCGTTGCTGGGAGTTTGGAGAGTGATTCAGGACTACTACACTACGCCGCGAATCATGGGACATCACTTGAAGATCCATCCTTTGGCTGCGATTTTCGGTGTGCTAGTTGGCGCAGAGATCGGAGGTATCGTGGGCATTTATCTCGCCGTGCCAATGATGGCGTCGATGCGTGTGATCTGGCGTGCATATGCTGCGGAGCAAAGCGGGCCGGGCCGTCATGCCCATTTCGACGTTGATGGGAAAGTGCCTGAGCTACTGGAGACCGGGACTATCTGATCAAGAAATCACATGGACGATCACGCTGAATTGTGCGAAGAAGCGAGACGCAGCCCGGTTGAGACTAGGCCACAACACAAACTATCGGGAGGTCCTTCTCACCTGGGGCGGGAGGCAGCAGGAATATGGCTCGCCGTCTGGCGGCGGTTTACGTCTGCTCCGCTGCTGCCGGCAGACTTGGTTTTTGCGTAGTTTGCCCATTCCCATTCCGGGAGCCAGTTCCTGCGGCACCTGCCGCAACATTGATACTCCACCATATGTCCGCCGCATCTGGGGCAGACCCAATTGATGATCGAGGAGATGATCCTGTCGTTAGTTTCTTCTGGCGTCGTCTCGATAGCGCTCATAGCTGCTCTCGTATCGCCTAAGCCTTTCTTAAACTATTGCTTCAGGTTGGCAATGATGCAAGGCGCAGCCTGGGACTGCATATGTCGGTTAACTTGCCGCCGGTGTCTTTCACTCTCAAGCGCTCCGTGCTGGTTGGCTGCGGACTTCGTCTGAACCGGCTGCTGCCTCGCTGCAAGTTGAGCTTGCAAGCGAGATGCCAAGTGCGAGGCCTGGTGATTAGCTGCCAGAACCACGAATTCTTAGGTGCCCCTGCCCACGAGAGACAACGATTCTGTTTGCGACATCCGAGTCCTTGTCATCTGCCAAATTCTTGGCACGGGATGCGTTTCATCCAAGATCGCGGAGCCAGCTCCCTTCCGCTTGTTTCTTGTGTGATCCGACGTTGGAACTCTGAATGCTTCGAGGCAGGGGTAGAAGGAATCTACAGCCTTGGAGCAATGCATGCTGAGACTAATGAGTGTGATCTGTATCTGCTTGTTCACGTTGCCGGCGTTCAGCCAGTCCGCTGAGAAATATCAAGTCGGCACAATCACTGCTGTCAAAGCTCACCAGTCGTCTGGCGACGGAGGTGGCAACGCCAGCTATGACGTTTCCGTAAGAGTGGGCGACACCGTTTACGTAGTCCTATATACGCCACCGTCAGGCGCGACCCCGGTAAAGTATGCCGCGGGACGTAACCTGCTGGTACTGGTTGGTGAGAAGACGATTCGCTATAACGACATCGTAGGTCAGTCGTTGGAAGTTCCGATCGTCAGTCGCAAGTCTGCGGATGTCAGGCAGTCCAAGTAGGTATCAGGGCCCAATCCCATTCTGGTTCACCTGTCAGTTGTCAAATCCTTGGCTTTCACCAACTCAGAAGTTCGAACATGCGGTCTGCTTCCTCGATGACTATCGACGCTATGTCACTGACTTTGGAGTGCGGCTGCCGCATCTCGGACACGGCTCGGATCTGGAACCTCGAATGCTTGGGTGAGTAAGAAGAGTTTGGTAGAGCCCGCTCAACGGATGAACGAATCCCGGCTGGGCCGGTTTGGAGAAAACATGAATCGCACTGCTATTCCGTGGTACCGCACGCCGGATGGAAAGCTTCTTATGCGTCGTTCAGCCATAGCGCTCGTGATCTTGGTGATTTGGTGGAGCGCCCTGGCCTTTGGGCAGAATGCAACCCAAACGACGAATGTGACTAAGTCTGTCAGTATTCGCGCGACCCATCTGCTTGGGTTTGAAGGCGCGTCAAGCAACGCGAACGGGACTTTGTCAGTTCAAGACGATGCTTTGCAGTTTCAGAAAGACGGCAAACCCGCCGTGCAAGTAAAGATAGTCTCTGTCCAGGACATCTTTCTAGGCGAGCAAGACACGCAGGTCGGCGGCACGCCTATGACTCTGGGTAAGGCTGCGGCTCCATTCGGGGGTGGCCGAGTCGTGAGCCTCTTTGCCCACAAGAAGTACGACACCGTTGCCCTTGAATACGTTGACGGCAATGGTGGATTTCATGGAGCGATCTTCCAGGTTAACAAAGGGCAAGGTGAGGTTCTCAGAAGTGAGCTCTTGGCCAAGGGCGCACACGTGAGCCAGACCGATCACGAACCGGCAAAACAAAGCGCTGCGGAGGTGCCACGTGAAAGCAAATAAACAAATCTCATTGTTCGGACTTGCAGTTCTGATTGTGACCATGGCCGGCGCATATTCGTGCCAAATGCATGCTCAAGCCGGGACGGCGAAGTCCTCGACGAAAGGCGACGGTTCGAGTGGCGTGCAATGGAGCGTGCAGGTCGACAAGGTTGACCCTGGCGACGTAAACCTCACACCTTCTTTCCGGATAGCTATCTACGAAAGCCTTCTTGATGAGCTGAGCAAGACAAAGCGATTCAAGCAGGTAGTTCGCGATGGCGATCGTAATGCCAAAGATGTTTCCGACCTGCTGATTCTGAAAACAACCGTGCAGAAGTACACGGCAGGGAGCGAGACTCGGCGTGCTGTGACTACTGTTAGCGGAGCCACGAAGCTAACTGTCCTTAGCCAACTGTGTACGAGAGATGGAAAAGTTGTTTTGGAGCACACAGTCGACGGCAACGTCCGATTCATGGGAAGCAACTTGAAGGCTACCCACAATCTGGCCCGTAACGTGGCCAAGACCATTAAACAATCATCCTTACCAGCGAGCCCGCAGCCGGTTCCAGTACAGAGCAGTCAGGGATCCGATTCCGCGAGCGACGCCCGTTAGGTACTCGAGGCTCTGGATCGACGAGGTAAGGATGGGTCGCTGCTACGAGCGAGAGACCGATAAAGACAGATTCCTGAGTGGTGTGCGTAGTTTCGGGCAAGAAAGGACCGAAAAAAGGAACAGTAACATGGCAATGCGGGGTTCTAAAATCACGCTTTCTCTGATGATCGCTACATTTGTTGCAGTAACAATGTCGGCGCTGGATACAAAGGCAAAGTCTAATCAGGAGAACCAATCAGAACTTACGGCTCCACTCGAGCCGCTGCGATCGGGCATCGCCGAGAGCCAGCTTTTCACCGAGCTGGATGCCCATAACGCGCTTCGAAAGTCAGCGCTGGTTGATTACACAGTCCGTAGAACGTATCAGGTGGTCGATTTAAAAGGGAAGGTGCATGCCGAGGAGGTAGGGCAGATGGAGTTTCGCGCGCCGGACCAGAAGAAGTTTGTTGCGACCTCTGAGGCAGGATCGGGACTCATTCGTCGAATGGCGCTGAACCCACTAATCTCCAGCGAGATCGAAGCAGCCGCCGGGAAGGTGCATCACGATAGTGCCATCTCATCGGCGAACTATTCTCTGGAGCTGCTCGGTGAACAGCAGGTTGGACCTTACCACTGCTTCGTCGCACAGGCAGTTCCAAAGCGGAAAGACAAGTATCTGTTTGAAGGCAAACTGTGGATTGATGTTGACGACTACGCAGTAGTCAGGATCGAAGGGCATCCCGCCAAAAAGCTGTCGTTCTGGATAGAACGAGCCGACTTCGTACGGCAGTACCAGAAGATCGATGGATTCTGGCTTCCCGAAAAGGATCAGACGTTGGTCCAGGTCCGACTCTACGGCAAGAAAATCCTAACCATCGACCACCAGAATTATGTCGTGAATGCGGCCCAGAACAAAGCTGTCCAGAACAGCCTGGCCCAGAACAACACAGTGCAGAACAAAGAGAAACGGGCGGTAGTTCAGGAAGCCCGCGTACGGCCATCTGCTGACGCCAATTAGCGTCCTTCACACTCCGCTTCAGAAGGGAAGACATGCAGTCAGCAAGTTGGCTTTCAGAAGTGCCACAACGGTTATCTGTCTCGACCGATCAGGTGACCGTGACCAATATGCTGCTGGCCACAGATTTCTCGGAATGTTCGGCGCGTGCCCTCGACTTTGCGCTGGGAATCGCCAGCCGCTACGAATCGCAGTTACATCTTTTTCACTGCATTGATCCCACGCCGTACAGGCTCGCGGACCCCGATGTAGTTTGGAAGACCCGCGACGATGCTCAGAGCGAACTTGAAGGGCTAGTGTCGCGCCTTCGCGACCAGAGCCGGGCAAAAAATCTTGAAGTTAAGGTAATGGTCGAGGTCGGAGATCTGAGCGAGATTCTTCCGCAAGCTGTGAAGGATCTCGACCTCGATCTGATCGTTGTTGGTACACACGGACGAACTGGCTGGAGCAAACTAGTTCTGGGATCGGTTGCCGAACTCGCTATAGACCAAGTTTTCTGTCCAGTTCTGAGCGTGGGGCCTTCTTCTAGTCGGACACGGATACAGCAATTCGGACCAGGAAATATCCTGTTGGTAAGCGAGGCCTCCACGCGTTCCCAACTCGCGGAAAAGTATGCCTTTTCCCTTGCGCGCAAATACGGCTCCCGGCTCACCGTAGTTGATGTTCTCGAAAACCGATCGGGGCGTGTTGTCGCGGAAGTATCTCAGATCGAATGCTGTCAAACTGAGCTGAGCGACTCTAGTCCAAATAGGGCACTGACGAGCCTTTCGCAATTGCCAAGCGAGATCGGCACACAGAGCGATCTCATCTTGCAGGTAGCTGATCGCACGGCCGCCGATTTAGTTGTGCTTGCCGTGCCGGAGAGTCACAGATTTACCGAACGTTTTGTGTCTACCAATTCATATCGAGTAGTTTGCGGTGCTCCTTGTCCAGTGTTAACCGTGCGAACTCGATAGCTATGCTCCTGCATACACAGGACGTGAAACACTTGATCGCTAAATGAGTTCCCGACCGATGAAAATTCTCGTGCTCAACTCTGGTTCGAGCAGCCAAAAAGCCTGCCTTTACGAAATTGGCGCGACACTCCCGGAGAGTCCACCCGCTTGCCTCTGGGAGGGTAAAGTCGAGTTTGGCGACGGCACCGCCACTCTTGCGGTGAAGAACTCGCACGGAGTCGTTCAGAAAGAACAAATCCAGGCCTCCTCCCGTGAGCAGGTCGTCAGGCATTTGTTAAACACGTTGAGCGAAGGAAGCGCGCGTGTCCTGACTTCCGTTTCTGGGATCGATGCGGTGGGACACCGCATCGTCCACGGTGGGCCGAACTTCGAGACGCCCGTGACGGTTACGCCCGCGGTGCGTTCAGCAATCGCCGGCGTGTCAGAGCTCGCTCCACTGCATATTCCTCCCGAACTGGAGGGCATGGATATTGTCGAGAGCATTTTAGGATCTGTTCCGCAGGTAGCCGTCTTCGATACAGGATTTCATCGCCACCTGCCGGCAGCGGCGGCAATTTATCCGGGACCGTACGACTGGTTCGAGAGCGGCATTCGCCGCTACGGATTTCACGGCATCAATCATCAGTACTGCGCCGCACGTGCGGCTCAACTGCTAAAAAAGGACCCTAAATCGCTCAAACTTGTTACGTGCCATTTAGGGAACGGGTGCTCTATCACCGCGATTGATGGAGGCCGCAGTGTTGATACCACAATGGGATTCACTCCTTTGGACGGACTGATGATGGGAACGCGCTCGGGCGCGGTGGATCCTGGAATCCTGATCTACCTGATGCGCCAAAGTCACCTCGGTGCCGAGCAGTTCGACCAGGTGCTGAATCAAAAGTCGGGTCTGCTTGGAATCTCAGGCCTCTCCGGCGATATGCGTGAAATCCTGGCTGCCATGCAACGCGGTCACAAGCGAGCGAAGCTGGCATTCGATATTTTTGTGCATCGCTTACGAACGGCTATCGGAGGCATGGCTGCGGTGTTGGGTGGAATGGATGCGCTAGTGTTTACTGCCGGAGTAGGTGAGAACTCCCCAGATGTGCGGGCTGCAGCCTGCAGCACGCTGGGATTTCTCGGTCTCAAACTTGATAACGAATTAAATGCACGGCCAGTACTCGATCAGGAGATCTCAACCACTGACTCCAAGGTCCGAGTTCTAGTCATTCGTGCCGAGGAAGATTGGGCAATTGCGGAGGAATGTTGGAAGCTCACCAATGTCGCGGTGCACGTGGGTACAGCAGGTTAAAGGAACGCCGAAGAGTGAGCTCACAGACTGTGCATCTGTCACCTGCCAGCCTATGGTCACGAATGATTCGCGACGCTATATGCGAGCAACGTGGTTGCCCGCGTTTCCGGAGTTCTAAGTTGGTCTATACAACCAGACATCATCACTCTTGCGCGACAAGATTACGTTGGAACTGTGAATGCTGAGACTAGTTGTAGGCGCTAGCAGCGGCCTTGCGGCACGACGGGCTCGGTCGACGATTCAACTACGATCAACCAGTTTCGTCATACGACTCTGTCGGGAGGAGTTGCGGTGCTTCACAAGTGTGCGAACCCTGCTTGCAGCGCCGAGTTCCGTTACCTGCATCAAGGAAGGCTATTTGAAGTTGAAACGCAATACTTCGAGACTCCTTCGGGCGACGGTCACGGCAAGCCGTGCAACGGCAAAGGACATATCGAGCGGTACTGGTTGTGCGATCAGTGCGTTGTACACATCGCCCTGCGGTTCGACCGACGGAAGGGCTTGCTAGTGGTCTCATCGCTTGGAGACTTCGAAGCAGGAGTGACAGCGGTTATTCCGCAATCAAGTCCGAAGGCTGCGGCCGGAATCGCACGAGTTCTGATCCGGCCATTTACACATAGACGACGGATTTGAATACCCGAAAAGCAACAAGTGAATTCAAGCGTTAGAGGAAAGAGGTAGCATGAGCGAAGTACTTCCAGTGGTGTATATAGCGCGGCACGGCAACACGGCCTGGACTCACACCGGGCAGCATACCGGCCTTACGGATCTGCCCCTGACTCCCGACGGCGAGCGGAACGCTGTGCGGCTCGGAGAACGGCTGAAGGGCATGAAATTTGCCAAAGTGTTTACTAGTCCGTTGCGCCGCGCGTCTCGAACCTGCGAGCTTTCTGGGTTCGGATCCGGAGCCGAAGTCGATCCCGACCTCGTGGAATGGAACTACGGTCAATACGAAGGACTCACCTCCCCCGAAATCCTGGAAAAGCATCCAGACTGGCAATTGTTCCGCGACGGCGCACCAGACGGCGAATCGCCCGAAGAAATCGGCGAGCGCGCCGACCGTGTGGTGCGGCGTGTCCGTAGCGTCGCGGGAGACGTACTGCTCTTTTCCAGCGGACACTTTATTCGGGTGTTGACCGCGCGCTGGCTGGCGCTTGGTCCAGGGTCCGGAGGAAAGTATTTTCTGCTGAATCCGGCGAGCCTGAGCGCCCTCAGTTACGAGCACAATTTGTCCCGGCCCGTGATCCGTCTGTGGAACGACGATCATCACGTGGCGGCATAACTCAACCGAGTAGTTTCCTGATGTGGAACATTATCAATTGCAGGTAAACCGGATTACGAGGATTCCCGAATGAGCACAAAAAGTGTAGTGCGCCCAGACTCCGCGAAAGTTGTCCCGATGACGACGAAGACAGCCAATCTTTCCGAGCTTCTCCAACGTTACGGTTCCAGTTCCATCCCCTTTGTCGGAAAAGAAGACGCGCTCTACGACCGGCACCTGGTTTTTGATCGGGCCATCGACCCGAAGGTAGCGAGCGCCCGCGAACGCTTCGAGGCGTTCTCCCGCTCAGTGCGCGACATCCTGGCGCAGCGCTGGGTGCAGACAAAGACAACCTATGAGCAACAGAATGCTAAACGCATTTACTACCTTTCGCTGGAATTCCTCATTGGACGTTCGCTCGCCAACAACATTACGAACCTATTGCTTGATCCCGCAGTGCAGCAGGCGATCCGAGAGAAAAGCCTTGATTGGCTTGAACTGATCGAGCAGGAACCTGACGCAGGCTTGGGAAACGGAGGCTTAGGCCGCCTGGCGGCGTGCTTCCTCGACTCGATGGCCACCATGCAGCTCCCGGCCACCGGTTACGGTCTACGCTACGAGTACGGCATGTTTCGGCAGTCATTTGAGAATGGCTGGCAGCGAGAGAATCCCGATAATTGGCTGCGCGACGCTGATCCATGGGAAATCTGCCGCGCGCACGAAAAAGTCGAAATCAAACTCAACTGCACCTTCAAGCTGCGCGGTGGATGTTTCGAGGTCATTCCCAACCGGCCATCGAGCCTGTACGGAATACCTTTTGATCGTCCGGTCGTGGGTTACGGAGGGAAGACGATTAACACCCTTCGTCTTTGGGCTGCGGCTGCTCCGGATTCCTTCGACTTTCAGGAATTCGGCACCGGCGACTTCGTCGGCGCGCTGGGCGAGACTCTCGAAGCAGAATCGCTGACTCGCCTGCTATATCCCGACGACTCCACCACTGCGGGACAATCTTTGCGATTCCTGCAAGAGTATTTCCTGGTTGCGTGCTCGTTGGCCGACCTCGTACGTCGCTTTCTGCGCCACAATACAGATTGGGAAAGGCTGCCCGAGAAAGCTGCCATCCAGCTCAACGACACGCATCCTTCGATGGCTGTTGCTGAGTTGATGCGCATCCTGTTGGACGATGCGCGCCTGGGATGGGATCAGGCTTGGGACCTGACTAAGAGAACGCTGGCGTACACCAATCACACCTTGCTGCCAGAGGCCCTCGAGAAATGGCCGGCTGCGTGGTTTGAAGCGCTTCTTCCCCGCCAGTTGGAGATTATTTACGAGGTTAACCGTCGGCTCCTCGATGAAACCCGCGTCCGCTTTCCGGGCGACGAGGGACGCGTCGAACGCATCAGTGTGGTGGAAGAGGGAAGGACGCGCAAAATCCGCATGGCCAACTTGGCGATAGTGGGATCCCACAGCACGAACGGAGTGGCTGCTGTCCACTCGAAACTGCTGCGCACGACCACGGTTAAAGATCTGGCCGAAATGTTTCCTGAACGCTTCAGCAACAAAACCAACGGGGTGACGCCACGACGCTGGCTGCTGGAAGCGAATCCCGCACTGGCGAGTGCCATCACAGATGTACTTGGCGATCGCTGGATCACCGACCTTAGCCGACTCAACGACCTCAAGCCGTTTGCTGATAACCGCAGCTTTCGTGAAGCGTTCCTCAGTTCGAAACGCGAGGCCAAGGCTCAGTTTGCCAATTGGCTCAAATCGACATCGGGACAGATCGTGGACCCGGATACCATCTTCGACTGCCAGGTGAAACGCATCCACGAATACAAGCGGCAACTGCTGAATGCGCTGCGGATCGTCGTTGTTTATAACCGGCTGCGGGAGAATCCCGATGTGGAAATGGTGCCGCGGACATTCTTCTTCGCCGGTAAAGCGGCACCAGCTTACCGCTTGGCGAAGCTCATCATAAAATTCATCAACAACCTCGCGGGCACCATTGACGGCGATCCTCTTGTACGCGGTCGAATCAAAGTTGTTTTTCTGCCTGAGTACAACGTTTCGCTGGCGGAGCGGCTGATTCCAGCCAGCGATGTTTCAAACCAGATCTCGACCGCGGGCTATGAAGCCAGCGGCACCAGCAACATGAAGTTTATGATGAACGGAGCGCTCACAGTCGGAACGCGCGACGGCGCCACCATCGAGATGGCCGAGGAAGCCGGGGAGGAGAACATGTTTCTGTTCGGCCTCACGGTAGATCAGGTTGAAAAGAGCCGTGGCTGGTATAACCCGAATTGGCACTACGAACACGAGCCGGAGACACGCGCAGCTCTCGACCTCATCTTCTCTGATTACTTCAGCCGTTACGAACCGGGAACATTTGCTCCGCTGCGCGACACTCTCCTAACCAACGGAGATCACTACATGCACCTCGCCGATCTCACCTCTTACTGTCAGGCGCAAGACCGGCTCGGCGAGCTCTATGGCAATCCCGACGAGTGGGCGCGGAAGGCTATCCTGAACGTGGCAAGTTCGGGAAAATTCTCGAGCGACCGCACGATCGCCGAATATGCAGCAGATATCTGGAAGGTGGAACAATGCCCCATACCCTAGAAACGCAGCCGACAGTAAACGCGCCAACACTCTCACCCCTAGCCGGCAAACCGGCCCCCAGGGAGATGCTGATCGACGTCGCTCGCCTGGAGAAAGAGTACTTCGAGCGCCGACCCGACGCCAGCGATCCTAACCAGCTCGTCGCTTTCGGCACCAGCGGACATCGCGGCTCGCCACTGCACGGCACATTCACCGAAGCCCACATCCTGGCGATTACGCAGGCGATCTGCGAGTACCGCCGAGAGCAGGGAACAGACGGTCCTCTTTATATGGGAAAGGATACCCACGCGCTCTCAGGCCCGGCACAGCGTACGGCACTCGAGGTTCTCGCCGCGAACAACGTCGAGACGATCATCCAGCAGGATGATGGTGTAACTCCGACTCCTGTCATCTCGCGAGCGATTCTCGTGTACAACCGCGATCGTAAGGACCACTTTGCGGACGGCATCGTGATCACGCCCTCACACAATCCACCCGAAGATGGAGGCTTCAAGTACAACCCACCCAACGGCGGCCCGGCCGATACCGACGTCACAGGTTGGGTCCAGGATCGAGCGAACGAATTGTTGCGCGCAGGAAATGCGGAGGTAAAGCGCATTCCGTTCAGCAGAGCCATCCGAGCCGCTAGCACGCACCAGGAAGACTTTGTCATGCCCTACGTTCGCGATCTCAAGAACGTCGTGGATATCGACGCCATTCGCGATGCCCGCCTCAAACTTGGCGTGGACCCCCTGGGAGGAGCGGCAAGACCGTATTGGGAACCAATCAATTCGATTTACGGACTGGAAGTCACCGTTGTCAATCCGACCATTGACCCAACCTTCTCGTTCATGACCGTGGACCACGATGGCAAAATCCGCATGGATTGTTCCAGTCCGTACGCTATGGCCCGGCTCGTAGGGCTGAAAGATCAGTACCAGGTTGCCTTCGCCAACGATCCCGATTCGGACCGGCACGGGATTGTCACTCCCAGCGCGGGCTTGATGAACCCGAACCATTACCTCGCGGTGGCGATCCAATACTTGCTCACACACCGACCGCGGTGGCGTCCGGAATCCGCTGTAGGAAAGACGCTGGTAAGCAGCAGCATGATTGACAGGGTTGTCAAAAGGCTCGGCCGTGAGCTGCGCGAAGTGCCGGTAGGATTCAAGTGGTTCGTTTCGGGACTCGTAGATGGCTCCTACTGTTTCGGAGGAGAAGAGAGCGCCGGAGCAAGTTTTCTTCGCCTCGATGGAACCGTGTGGACCACCGACAAAGATGGACCCATCATGGACCTTCTGGCCGCAGAGATCACCGCCCGCACGGATAAGGATCCCGGGGAGCACTACCGGGAACTGACAGCAGAGTTCGGCACGCCGTACTACACACGCATCGACGCGCAGGCCACGCCAGAACAAAAAGCAAAATTGCAGAAGCTCTCACCCGATGCAGTCAAGGAATCGGAGTTGGCCGGCGAGCCAATCACCGGCAAGCTGACCAAGGCGCCGGGCAATCAAGCTCCGATTGGCGGGCTGAAAGTCGTCGCAAAAAGCGGCTGGTTTGCGGCCCGCCCCTCCGGCACCGAGAACATCTACAAGATTTACGCGGAGAGCTTCAAGAGCGAGTCGCATCTGAATGCGATCGTGAGCGAAGCGGAGGAAATGGTGAACAGCGCGCTGGAGTCCGGAGCATAGCAATGAGCAGCAACGGCCTGCCCGTGAATGTTCCTCCATTTCCACGCGACTACCGGGCTTCCGGTTTGTTGTTACACGTCACGTCTCTGCCGTCCCAATATGGCATTGGCGATCTGGGATCGTCGGCGTTCTCCTGGGTGGATCGTCTTCATTATGCGGGCCAGAGATGGTGGCAGGCTCTGCCGCTCGGACCGACCGGTTATGGGAATTCTCCATATCAGTCGATGTCATCGTTTGCCGGAAACGCCATGATGATCAGCCCTGGCTGCCTGATTCTGGAGGGGTTGCTCAAGGCGGCGGATTGCGAGTGTAACTTTGCTGCGGATGTGGTGGACTACGACGCCGTAATCCCATTTAAGAACAAACTCCTCGAAAAAGCATGGACAAACTTCCAGACCGGAGAGCGCAAGGATCTACGTCCCGCATACGATGAGTTCTGCGCTCAACATGAGCATTGGCTGGAAGACTACGCGCTATTTCGGGCGCTGAAAGCCAAATATCACGGCGCTTATTATCTCGAATGGCCGGAAGAGCTGGTTCAGCGCAGTCCGGACGCTCTTGCCACCGTGCGGCGGGAGCTGGCAACTCAAATCGATCAAGTTCGCTTTGCACAATTTCTGCTGTTCCGCCAGGGCGATGAACTCAAGGAACACGCGCACTCCAAAGGCGTGAGCCTGATCGGTGATCTACCTTTCTTTGTCTCGCCAGATTCCAGTGATGTTTGGGCGGACCCGGAGTTGTTTCTGCTCGACGAGCAGCGCCGGCCACGCTTCGTCGCCGGTGTCCCTCCCGACTATTTCAGCGTGCAGGGACAGTTGTGGGGCAATCCCGTTTACAACTGGGATGCCCTTCGTGCAACCGGTTATCGATGGTGGATAGACCGGCTGCGCGCCCTGCTCGCTCACGTGGATGTAGTTCGCCTGGATCATTTCCGCGGATTCGCGGCCGCGTGGCACGTTCCAGCCGGAGCATCAACGGCTCAGTCCGGGAAATGGGTAGAGGGTCCGGGCGCTCACCTGTTTGAAGCAGTGCGTAAGGAGCTGGGCCGCCTGCCGTTCATCGCCGAAGATCTGGGTGTCATTACTCCGGACGTTCAAGTACTGCGCGACCAATTTCAAGTGCCGGGAACGCGAGTTCTGCAGTTCGCCTTCGACGGCCATGCAGATAATCCCTATCTTCCCCACAATTTTGTACCCAACACCGTCGCGTACACCGGCACCCATGACAATGCCCCTACGCGAGAATGGTACGAAGAATCGCCCGATTACCAACGGCAGAACTTTTGGAGTTACCTCAAACGCGCACCAGGCGCGAGCGCCGAGGCGGCTCCGGCGCTGATGCATCTCACGTGGTCGTCGATTGCGGCGCTGGCGATTGCTCCGTTGCAGGATCTCCTAAACCTCGGAGCAGAAACTCGGATGAATGTACCCGGCCGCGCGAGGGGGAATTGGCGTTGGCGCTGCCCGGAAGGGATGTTGTCTCTTCCAGCTTTTCAATGGCTGCAGGAACTGACATCAAGTTCAAAGCGCTTGGGGCCCCAAAACGACTGGTCAGCAGATGGTTCCGAACGTGGCGCTCCCACACGAGCAGTGCCCCTGCAGATCTAAAATCGTGCACCCCGAGGCTTAAGATTTTCACGGGCGCCTAAGCGTCGAGGATGCCCCGGTGATTTAGTCAGAAACCTCCGGCAGTCCCCAGAGAGTTCACACGTCCTGGGCTGTAAATTTCCCCATGACCAGGGCCAGATTACGTTGAACGGTTGTTTCAACCCATATCTTCTCGATTTCTCTAGACGCTCGCTCCCTTTCGAGCGGCCTCCATTCGTTCCAGTTGCTTGCGCCATTCATTGCTCTTGGCTCGCAGCGAACTGATGAGTTGAGAGTCTTCGTCATGTAGACTCGGATGTTCCTCGTAGACTTTGGCCTCAGTCTCGCAAACGTGCGCAAGGCGCTCGCAAAAGTTGCGGTACAGCGTCTCGACCGGTCTCACAGTCTTTTCCCCATAGTTGGTGGTTCGGCTGTCCCGATTACGGGGAGCCACTCGTCGCCAATGCATGTTCTAGGTTGCACTTCACCTCGCTTCGTACGTTGTAGTATTTGCTGCTCTGGAACGGAGGAGACCCCAAGCACACGTAGATTCCGTCATTTAGAGACGGGCGTCCCTGCTGCTTTCTTATTAACGCCCAACTGTGCAGTTGCTCACGCCAATCCGGCGGAGACGCGTCGGAATCGACCGCCTGTGACGGTTCCAGCCACGCCAGGTCATTCGCAAGAGTCTCCAAACGCGGACGAAGGAGCAACTCCGCCGCCGAACCGCGCAAGTGTACCGCTCGATAGTGGAGTGGATACTCCTGCCAAATTGGCGTAGCAGGTCGATAGACGCGAGAGCACTCTAAACAGATCCGCGTCTCCATCGGCGGGAATGATCACTTTGCAACTGCTGGAGCAGGCACGGGGGCAACGCTTACTCCGTCGGAAGTTGAACTCGGCATAGCTCGTGCGGTCTGATGAATCCGTTCCGCGATGTTTTGCAATACTGTGCTCTTCTGCACGTGACGTGAATGGCCGGTCACAACCACGTACGGAACTCCAAGAAAGCGCCTGGCGTGGATACCAGTGATCTCAAATGCATTGAGCTTCGTCGCCTGGGTTCTCTTCAAGACTCGAATTGCTGCGGAGCGAATGGCAGTACCGCCCCAGGATCCCCAGGAAGTGCCTTGAAGCGCGCCACCCATAAAAATGAAATTCCAGCCACCATCGCGAATCTGCCGATCCAGATCGTCGCCATTTAAGTTCGTGATCGCCTGCCAGCCGGCACAGAAGGTTTCCATTTGCACCCAGACCGAATCGGGAATGAACGTGTTAGTCTGCACAAGAACAGTCCCAATTTTCAAAGGACTCAACATCTCGTTAACCCCCAGAGGGCTCGGTGGCCGCTTCTAACGCGCTGGATGCCGCGCAGCTAAACCGTTGCGGCCAGACGGTACATCGTCGGCTTCCCGGCTGTCGCAAGGCTGTCTTGAGTCACTCCAAATAGCAATGCAAGCTCTGCAATGTGCAGCTCTGTTGGCTCCCTGACCCCAGTTATTAAGTCGCACACATGCTGGATAGTGCAGCCAAGGCTGACGGCAACGTCGTAGTTGCTCAAGTGAAGTTGCTCCATTCGAAGGCACAGCAGCCGGTTGAAAGACATTTCGTTCTGTCCTTCTTCGGGAATGCCGTGTTGCGTATCGGCATCCTGAGACAACTCGGCGGCCAAATCGTTCTCTCCGCCAGCTATCGGCGCTCTCCCGTTCATCTCTTCCCGAAGAATCTCTCGCGTGCTGGTCAACACGGCTAGAACACGCGGTGGAAGTTGTTCCCGCAAACCCAACGACTTGGGATTCTGAATCAATTGTCCTAACGTTTCGTAGATCCCGCTGACTTGCGTTGTTCTCGCCGGAGTCGCCATATTGATCTCCTGATCTGCTTACTGCTCCGTACGGAAGAGGCTGTGTAACTTATAGGCCATCAAGCGAGGTCTGACTGAGCAGTTTTATACAGTTTTGGACCGGCAGGAGAGGATCGATAACTTCTCAACGGAACGATTTAAATCGCCTACAGATGAAGCTACTGTCGCTCCGCAGCATCATCTGCGCCCGAATATCCTGTAGCATCGGGAACGCTTGACACAGGCTCATTGGGACAGCCTTCATTCGCCACGCCACGCGAAGCCTCATCCAACTCTGCCTGGCGCGCATTTGTCTGTTCGAGAATCTTCTGATTCTCGAATCGCTGAGGATCAGGTTGCACGGGAGATGCTCTTTCCGAGTCAGGGTTCGTTTAGATGCCGGATGAGAAGGCGCGATGTTGGCGCTTCTCATCCGCATAGTCGAGCTTAGGCGGCTACAACTTGGGCTGCGGTCACATTGTGGGAAGTGGAACTGATCACGGCCGAAGAGCGCACTTTAGGTGGACCATCCAGATACCTATCCAACGTCTTCAAGACGTTCGGATACGTGCTGCTGTTGTAGGTATCGGCTTGCTCCTTGGAGTCCCAGAAGCTAATCGCGGTCACGTAGGTATCGCTATCGCCCGACAGAGCAAGTTCGTCGCGGAATCCCGCCTGTTTGCGCAGCATGGGTACGATTTCCTTTTCGAACGTCTGCTTGAAATCGTTGAGTGTGTTCGGCTTCAGATGAATAGAGACATTACGAGCAAACATTGCAACCTCCTTAAGGTTGTGGTCGGTCGCTAAGAGGGGAGAACTTCAGAAGGACTGACTTAGTTCAGAGGGTCTGAAAGAGGGTAGGAACTGTCACTCATGTCCAACCCTACGCCGATACTACTCAAGAGTCAAACGAAGAATAGCTTGGTTTAATGGGCGTCTATCTACTCGACTAGTCAAGCGCTGAGGAATTTGCGCTTTGCTCTTGCTGTCGCCCGCGACGCTCCGCTGCGATAACCGTCGCGTCCAGAATTCCATCTCCATCACATCTTGGGCAGATCATAGCCCCATTCACCGTTCCCACTCCCTTGCACAAAGGGCATTGCGCGATGTTAGCACTCGTCATGTCGACACAATACTCTCTGTGTCGATGCTATTCTGAGCAGAAGTGCACACGTTGATTGGTACCCTCGCGCCGGTTCTGAAGGCATTACCTCTCCAGCTTATGCGGCGGCGGGAAGGTGCACAATGATCGGTTTCTTTACTTTCTTAGGCCGTCTCTTGCTTTTCTGCAGTCTTCTGGACATGGTTGAATCGTACGCAGCAATTAGGGATGTGTGCTGAGCGATTTTGCACATGTAGCCGCGCTCCGCTTGCCCGCGTTCGGTATCACCCCGCTCGAAAGAATGTTGTTTCAACGCAAGTAGCCGGTTGTTAAGCTGCTCACGCCGGACTCAACGCCAGGCGTATCTTTCACATATCGATCATCTTTCACCTCTGACAGCATGAATGACGCGACGTCGGCTCGCGAAATCCTATGCGTGAACAAGAAGCTCCCGATGTCCTTGCCTTCGCGAACTGCGCCAGTCTGTTTGCCGTTGGTCAGCGCGGCTGGACGAACAATGATCCAATCCAGGCTGCTTTGCATGATGCACTTTTCTTGCAGTTCCTTATCCTGAAAGTAGAAGTAGAGCAGGAGAGGAATCAGGAAGAACGTATACAGGATCCCCAGTCGACCCCGGCTGTCGCCTACTCCAAGCGAGGTTTCACACACAAACCTTCGCACCTTGCACTTAGTCATGGCCGCAACGATATTCCTGGTACCCCTGGACAATATGGAAGTCTTAATCAGCCATCGTTTGTGGCCGAGCGCTGAGAGAACCGCGTCCTGTCCGGCGATGGCAGCTTCGACCATGCCATAGTCGAGCACGTCCCCAATGGCAAGCCTCAGTCGTCCGTGCTTGATGTGCATTCGAGAAGCCTTGCGCACAAAAGCTGTGACGGTGTGCCCTCGGTCAAGCGCTTGCTCCACGAGGGCGCGCCCCGTGCCTCCGCTCGCGCCGAATATGACCAAGTTCATGTCTTGTCCTCGCTACGAAACCCCAGGCTGCGAGCATCGTGGGGTTGCCGATGTCTCTATGTTTCGAACTAGCGGCTCATGGTTATTGCGAAACAGATCAGGAAGGCAGCGATGGTTGGCACGCAAGCGAATGCCAACATCTGCATCCCGTCAGCCACACTCAGATGACAAAGATCTGAGATTCTGCAGCTTTGGTTGAGCACAGCAGAAGCTGTCTGACGCCTAAACATGACATTTGAGAGAGCCATTCTGATCCTGATTTCCTGGTACACACTTCCATTAGGCGCTTGCCGCCGAACCGGCACTGTATAAAACAGCTCAGCGCATCGGATTATGGAAAAGCAATACTCTTCCCGCAGGTGCATTCGGACCGGCGTTTCGCCGGGTGGGTGGTGAAGAAGTGCTGTTAGCAATGAGCGGAGCCGCAGTCACTGCGATCGGAATCGCAATCATACTTGGCGTGGTTCTTTTTCTTCTGTTTCTGCTCAAGCTCAGTTTCAGAGGATTGCCGGTCAAGAGTGACGTCGCAGCGAAGCCAGAAGATATCCGTCACGCCCCTGCAGATGCGAAATAGCATAGTCCAGTTTGCCAGAAGCGTAGGTGTACAAGATGATCAATCGTCCTAAAACTCGTGTCCTGCTCGATAGTGGTGATCCAGATGAGACGGTCCGAATCAGGGGCCTGCTCGGGTATCTGGATGGACAAACAACGAACCCGTCTCTGATTGCCTCGAATCCGCACATCGTGAAATATCTCGCGTCGGGGCGCCGATTCACTTCTCACCAGGAGGACGAGGAATATAGAAGCATCGTTCAGCGCATTTCCCCACTGGTTGGATCTGCGGGCGTTTCCATAGAAGTATTCGCCGATTCGACTACTCCCGCCGAGCACATGTTTGAACAGGGACGCGAGATGTACGCATGGATCGACAACGCATATATCAAATATCCATGCACGGCCGAAGGGATTCGCGCGGCACAGATGTCGGTTGCGAGTGGGATGCGAGTGAATATGACCTTGTGCTTTTCGCAACAGCAGGCAGCAGCGGTCTATGCGGCCACGAGGGGAACCGCAAGCCCAGTGTATGTTTCTCCGTTCATTGGACGTCTCGATGAAATCGGCAAGCCAGGAATCGATTTGGTGAAGAATATTCAGCGGATGTTTCTCCAGGGAGACGGACACGTGCTTCTTCTGGCAGCAAGCGTTCGCTGCCTGGAACATCTTCTTTGCTGCCTCTCCCTCGACGTTGATCTGGTAACGGTCCCGTCATCAGTTCTGAGCCAATGGGCCATCGCAAACTTTCCCGTTGTGGGCCCTCCGGTCATGCATAGGTGGATTGGAGACACGATTCCCTACGAAAAGCTTGACCTGGAGCAGCCCTGGGAATCGTTCGACGTCTCGCATTCGCTTACCACGCAAGGAATTGAGCGCTTCGTTCACGATTACGATCAAGCACTGGCCCCTGCGAGCTGATTACCGCAATGAGGTAGATCCAGGTATGTCACATAAGTTCAACGATCGGATTCATCAGGTACATGAAGAACTCGCCGATATTGTCGACAATCCCGGCATGGCCGCAAGTCTTCCCCAAGCGCTGCTGGAAAGGCTCAGAGCCATGCGAGGAATGCTGCTGGAGGAAATGAACACGAATCCTTGAAGCGGTCGGGCGAAGTGAATTCCTCCGAACGGCCGGGGCAGATTCACGCCAACCCGAGTTGGAGCGAAGTGAGTTCCAAAATCTCCTCGCCAGACCTCTTCACAAGCTGGCGCCGACGGCGCCTTTTGCCATTGGCTCCTAGGCGGCGAACTCGGACTGTGAGTGCTGCGATTTACGTTGGGCCCGGGAATGGGAAGGCAGGAATACGGATATCGTCGTTCCGCTCTTGCCGGCGCCATCAGAACTGCGGAAACTCATGACGCCGTCATGTTTTGAGATGATGCCCTGCAAAATCCAAAGTCCAAGTCCGTTTCCTTTTTCGGGCTTGGTGGTGAAGAATGGCTCAAAAATCTTGCTGCGATAGTCCTTGGGGACACCACATCCCGTATCGGCAATCGTCAGCCGTATGCCCTGTCGATCGCTAGGATCATGCGTCCAGTCGAACGACTCATGCACGGACACACCCAAACGGCCGCCAGTCGGCATGGCTTCCAGCGCATTGAGCAGCAAGTTGTCTATCACCTGGCGCAGCTCGTCTGGGAAGCCGACCAGCACCGCGCCTTTATCGATCCTCGCGTTCAACTCGATGCCCGACCGCTGCAATCTTTCACTGAAGATTTGCAGAGACTCGTTCACGATGCCACCCAGATCCAGATCGCGGGGAATTGTTCCCACCCGGTAGTACGACAAGCTCTGCTTGACAATGCGAGAGATGCGGGCGAGCTCCGTGGACGCCGTGGTCACGAAGAAGCGGGCTTCTGCGTTGAGGTTCGGGTCGGTCTGAAGGAGGTACAGCGAATTCGTGACCGACGCTAAAGGGTTGTTAATTTCGTGCGCCATAGTGGCGGCAAGCTGGCCGGCCGCAGCCATTTTCTCAGTTCTCCGCAGCCGCTCTTCCTGCTCGCGAATCGTTTGAATATCGGTACTCGAGCCGATCCACATAGTGATATCGCGGTTGCCATCTCGCATGGGCAAAGCGCGACTGAGGTGCCAGCGATAAGTGCCATCGGCGCGCCGGAAGCGGTGCTCGAACTGAAACGGGTTGCCGGAATCAATTGAGTGCTGCCAACGGCCGGCGTTCTCCGCCACATCGTCCGGATGGATGAACTGTGTCCAGCCCCAGTCCTTCATCTGATCGAAAGTGAGACCCGTGCATTCCGCCCACTGCCGATTGAGATAGTCGACCTCGCCGTTCGGTTTGGCTGTGAACATTTTCTGCGGCACGGATTCGGCCATGAAACGGAAACGTTCTCCGGCTTCGCGTAAGGCTTCCTCAGCCTGCTTGCGCTCAATAGCGATCGCCGCGGTGCGAGCGACCATGTCCACTAATTCCCGGTTTTGCGGCGTCGGATCGCCGGCGTCGCGATAGTAGTTGGCAAACGTGCCGAGCGTTTTCCCGCTGGAGGAAATGATGGGAACGGACCACCCCGAGCGCAGCCCATAAGGCGCAACGAATTCTCCGAAGGGCCGCCACGCGGTCTCATTGAAATCGTGAACTGCCACTGCTTGCCGACGGCGCAGGGCAGCCGCACAGAGCCCAGTCGGCGAACTAACCGGCACGCCTTCGACCGCCGCGTTGAAAGCTTCCGGCAAACTCACGCCAATGCCGCGCTGGAAGTGCGTGCCAGCTTCATTCAAGAGCGCGATGGAAGCGAGCATGCCCTCAGCAGAGTGGTGCTCCACCACGCCGATCAGGAATTTCAGCACTTCTTCGAGCGGCGCGCCCTCGGCCAACAGTTGGAGAGCTTGCCTCTGCGAATCGACCAATACGTCGGTCGCTTTGCGTTTGGTGATGTCGTAAAAGCAATTAATGGCTCCCGTGACCTCTCCTCGTTCGTTCTTCAGCGGAAGGATATTCACGACCACGGTTATCTTCGTGCCATCAGGCCGCTCGATGAGCACTTCGGCGTCACGCACCTCCCGCAATTTTCCGCTTACTACCTCGGCCATCGGACACTGCTCATGGGGCATAAAGGTGCCGTCCGGCCGGAACAACTTGAACGAGCCACAGAATTTTTCGTCGGTATCCCCTGGTGCCGGCTGGCGGCCCCAGAGTTCTACGGCACGGCGATTGCAATTCTGAATCACACCTGCGGCATCGCAGCAATAGACGGCAACAGGGACCAGGTTGAACAAGGTGCGATAGCGTTCTTCGCTTTCCCTCAATTCAAGGTCGAGCAGTCCCGTCGCGTGGCGCGACGGGACTGCATCTTCCGTTAGGTTGACCACGGCTGGAGACTCATGTTTCGTCGGCGTTGGATGTTTTTGCATGAGTGTCCTTTCCGTCCTGCTCGAATTCAACCCGATAACGGCCGGGCTCGACGTGCCGGACGCAAAAGTTCATTAATCTTTTTCTTCCGGGGATAGTGCACCCGATCTTAAGAGTGTGTTCACGGGTTCCGGAGATCAAGCCTCTCGATCCGGATAAGCGCCTTCCATTCGGCGCAGTTGCTGGCGCCATTCATCGCACTTGGCCCGCAGAGAGCTGATGAATTGAAAATCGCCGTCGTGGAGACCCGGATGCTCCTCGTAAGCTCTAGCTTCGGTTTCACAAACGGCAGCAATATGTTCGCAAAAGTTGCGGTAGCGTTTCTCGACTGGTCTCATGATGTTGGGCTCTCGATCGCGATTTGCGGTTAGCACGGTTCGTCACTCACTAATTCATCGCTGGGTACTTCTCCGGTGCCTTCGCATGTTGGACACTTGTCGGCTTCCGCGCACGCGCCCAAGCCAATACAGGTGGGACACTACGTCATTTTGAACACACCCGTGTGCAAAAGCCTATCGCTTTCGTTCATGCGACGCTGTGCAGTTTTGCTCACGTGAATATCCGCGGGCCATGGCGGGGAATTGACCTCTCCAGTGCTATGCAACTCGTTCGGCGCTGAGCAGAGGCGCCATCCGACGGAGTATAACCATCAGCTCTGAAGTCAGCCGACGCGTATCGTCAATGCTGATTCCTCTTTCCACAGCATGGACATACTTTGATTGGGCCCTTCGGAGCTTCGCGGTAATTCCGATTGGCAGGAAGCGCGTGTTTTCCAGCAGAGAGGATATGTATTTGTCGTAAGCCGCTGTGCATCCAGCGGCGTGATCTTCTCGCTGGTGCCTAAGCTTCGTTCAACTGGCAGTCTGAGCAAGAGTGAAGCAACTCTGAGGGCGCTCTCCATTCTTCCGATCCGAAATCCGCTCCTCGTCAATCCCGACTGTATAGAACAGCTCAGCGGAAACTGTGGTTGCGGGTCTAACCTTACAAGTGGGGAATAGTATCGCTTCGTCACGAAGCCTTTGTGATGAGAGCGAGCACAGGAGGAAACTTTGAAAAGCAATCGAAAGCAGTTGCTCTGGATGCTGGCTTTGGCACTCTGTGCCACCGTGGGAGTTCTTAGTAGTGCAGCTCAGGATCGCGACCAGCAAGACAAGCGCACTCAAGACCAGGGGAGGCATCAGCCAAACGATAACCACAATGACCAAGCGAAGCGTCCTGCTTACCAGCAGGGAGCGAGGCATGCGCAGGAAGACATGGCAAACAACCACGCTCGTAACTATCGCGGCCAGTACGACAACGATAAGGACCGCGCAGCTTATCGGTCAGGATACGACCAGGCTTACAACGACAACATCCGAAATGACCGGAATGGGAACGGCCAGAATGCATACGGACACGGCTCCTATAACTCCCGAAACGGTAATAGGAACCGCGGCGGAAATCCCGCCCAACAGGTGGGTTATCAGGATGGCGTGAATGACGGCAGGTCCGATCGTCAGGCAGGGCACAGTTTCCGTCCTACGCAGCAGCAGGCTTACAAAAACGCGGACCACAACTACAGCCCCAGCTATGGCGACAGACAGCAGTACAAGAATAGTTATCGCCAGGCGTATCAGCAGGGCTATCCACAGGGCTACAACAGCAGCTCTCGTCGCTAGCTGAACTCCTTAGTCAATGCCCCGGCCAATTCGGCCGGGTTTTCATCTTGCTGCGTGGGTAATCGCGAGCTGCGGTCAGGACTGAGCACTTTTATACAGCGCCCGAACTGGCTGTGGGAGTGTAATGGCCAGAAGAAGAAATTAGGGCCGAATGGCAGCATCACACACGCTGTTACGCACGCAGGACGGAATCGACGCTAATCGCTCCGGCCATAAGAACACTACCATCGACCGCATTTTGGAGTGCGCGGTCGCGCTTAACTGGAACGGGTTAACCCAGGCTGACGAAACCACCGCGATGCAAGTTGAATACCGGACTGGACCGAGCCACTCGCTGGACTATCTCAAGCTTTGGTCATCGACCACACGAGGCGTCTGGAATTTGGTATGCGAATATTGGATGCAATCCAGCTCAGGACACGAGAGCGGCGCGACGTTCAGTGGTCGCGAATATTCCGGCGACTTTACCTGGATGTTGGATGCCATCATGCAACATCAAGGAGCGTTCCTGCCCGGCTCTTCTGATTTCGTGGAGGGTTTGGTGCAAATCAACCGGCCGACGGATACGGACTTCGCTTCTGCCCAGGCGGATATGGCGGAAGCTATGGAAAGAATTGGCTCCCATCTGCGCTAGACGAATACCGCAGCGGGCTTGTGGACCTCAACTGGGTACCACTACTAATAGACGAGGCATCCGCAGCGCCTGGTTCTCCTTAAGCACTGTCCGTTTCGGGTTCACGAAAGGAACAAAGTGATTTCAGACGCTGCAATTGAGGTCTTCAAGAGCGCATCCATCCAACCCAGATTCCTGACCTTGACGCACGAGGATGTCAGCCGGCTCGAGTCTCTTGCCAAAGAAGTGAAAGAGGTTCTCGATCGCGGAGTTGCGCGAGACGAAACTCCTGAATGGCTAAAGCCGCACAAAAATGGAAATGGCACCGCCAAGTGACTTCAGCGCCAACGCTGACACAGTTGCGTACACTTGATGTGTAGTCGTATCAGGAGGCTGGCATGGCTCGCCGACCGTCAAAATCGATAGCAAAACCCTCGACCTCTAGTAGACGCATCCAGGAACTCAGTAATCGAAACAGCGGGCGCGCGCCTCGTGAACCTCTCGCGTTTGATCCGAACTTGCTTTTAAACAAGCTGGGAACCGCAAAGACCGTTCATCAGTTTCGGGACAAGCAGGCAGTGTTTTCGCAGGGAGATCCGGCTGACGCCGTCTTCTATATTCAAAAGGGAAGAATAAAGCTCACGGTGGTATCCAAGCGCGGTAAAGAAGCCGTAATCGCTGTCTTGCAGCAGGGTGACTTCTTTGGCGAAGGATGCCTGGCCGCTCAGCCGCTGCGTATTTCCTCGGCGGCTGCCATGCAGAACCTGACCATTGTCCGGCTCGAGAAAAAAACCATGGTGGGATTGTTGCAACAGGAGCCGGAATTTGCAGAGATGTTTATCGCTTACCTGCTCTCCCGCAACATTCGCATTGAAGAAGACCTCGTGGACCAGTTGTTCAACTCCAGCGAAAAACGGCTCGCCCGCCTGCTTCTGCTGCTTGCGCATTATGGCAAGGATTCAAAGCCCGAGACGGTTCTTCCCAAGATGAGCCAGGAAACTCTGGCGGAAATGATCGGCACCACGCGTTCCCGAGTCAGTTACTTTATGAACCGATTCAGGAAGATGGGATTTATCGATTACAACGGTTCCTTGCACGTCAATAGTGCGTTGCTCACGGTTGTTCTTCGGGATTAGCTATAAATGCCTTGCCGGATTTGTCAGCGCTGCATCTGTTATTTCTCTTAGCTGACGCCCAACAACAACTCACTGCGTGATCAATAGTTTCCGTTTTCCTGTCGGCACTAAGTTCGACAGCTCCGCCTTGCGCCTCAGAAGAAGGCGATGAGCCTCAAGGCGTGCTGCTTCGATGCGGAGCACTTCAGCCCTGGCCTTGGCAGCCATTTCATCTAACAGTTTCGATCTTTTCACGATGTTCTTACAATAAACCTTCATCTCTTTCAGGTATGAGCAATTCGGTACACACGATCGGTAAATAGCCAGGCGCTTCTCGCGCTTTCAGGAAGTTCTCTCTCGACTTCTCCCGGAGATACCCTCTGAGCTGTTCTATGCAGTCGAGGATCAGCGCGGAGACTGTAATCATAAGAGCGCGAATTCCGATTCACTGTCCCAACCGCGAACTCTAATCGAAGAGCCCACCCGACACGAAAGTCTGTTCACATGTCAGCAGCAGCTCTCCAATGCGAGATCAAACACCTCATGGAGGTGTGCGAGCAATTGGACTCTCTGGCAAACCAGCATCCATTTGTAGGAGAGGCGCTGCTGGGCATTGCGGGAAGTCTCCGCAACAGCACTACGTTACTGGAATCACTGGTAGCCACCCAGTTCTCAAACTAAGGGGTCGGATCCTTACGTTGAAGGACTTGAGGCCGCGCGATCGCATCTCGGGGCTTAGGAGGCTGTTGAAAAATGGTTGTGGAGTCTCAAGACTGTCATCCTGAGGCCTGGTTTGGCCAAGGATCTCCCGGAATATTTCGGACTCGATTGACGCGCCTGGCTCTTTGGCCAAATTCTCGTGAAAGGGCTTCTCAGGGGCAATTAAAGCGGATGCATCGCGGGAGATTCTTCACTCAACATCGGGCCTCAGAATCACAATTCGCAATTGACGCGAAGCTTATTGCAGCGTTTTCAGCAGCCTCTCAAGCGCCCAATTCAGCGATTCTGGACTGTTGTCATCGCTGATTGAAGCGTTGTGGGCAGCGACTTTGCAAGCTCCTTATTCTCCTGTTCTATTTTGCTCAGCAGAAGGACCTTCGTTCGGATTCAATGGGATCTGGAGACGTGGCATATCGCTGCGGAGGCAGAGATGATTATGAATCCAACAAGTGAAGCCTCAGACAGCACAAGCATCAGCCATCTAAATCGCTTGCCAGAACTGGCGATTTCCATTTCCCAGTTTGATCTTCGTCAGGAAATACGACTGCTCCGCAAAGAAGGGTCGTGGCAACGAGGGACAGGCCGCAGTTCCAGGACGCTCGTGAAGCAGCAGGACTTTCGCATCGTTTTAGTTCTTATGAAGGCCAAGACGCGTCTGACGGAGCATCGAGCAAATGCGAGAATCTCGATTCAGACGATCCACGGGCGCATCAGGGTACACGTTCCCAACGAAAGCAAGGTAGAACTGCCGGTGTCGGGACTCCTCGCGCTGGATTCGGCAGTCCCATATGACATCGAGGCTGTGAGAGAGAGCGCATTCCTGCTCACGATTTCGTGGCCGAGGCAATATGCGACTTGGGACAGCGAAGAGGCTACTGAAGAATGATCCCCGAATCCGCCGTACAAATCAGTGTAAACATTGGAAGTCAACCTTGACGACATCGAAGAAGCCGAAGACAACACTGCTCCACATTGCAGCATGTGTGGCGGCCCTCCCGTTTTTCTTGCATGCTCAGGAGACGCGAACCGTTCCCCGGTTGGAGAAGAATCAGGCAAACGGTTCTCTTACTGTTTCCGAGGTAGTGGCCAACCTCGTGGCGGGGAATGCCGAGCGCGCCAAAGCTTTGGAGAGTTACACGGGACGGCGCACTTATCGATTGGACTATCACGGACTTCCTGGAAACTTGCAGTCAGAAATGATCGTCAACGTTGTGTATCGAGCCCCGTCAACAAAGAAATTTACCGTCATTTCCGAAAACGGCTCGAAACTCATAATCAATCGGGTCTTTCACAAATTGTTGGAGAGCGAGGAAGAAGCGCTCAACACTAAGAATCGTCAAGAGAGCGCACTGAATGAACTCAATTATGAATTCACATTGATAAGGTTCGAACGCACGCTGGAAAAATCTTGCTATGTTGTTGCCGTGCGGCCGAGGAGCAGCAACAAATTTCTATATCGCGGGACAATTTGGGTAGATGCCACGGATTTTGCCGTGTCGAGGATCGAAGCTGAGCCGGCGAAGAATCCGTCATTCTGGACAAAGAAGAGCCGGATACTCCAGACATACCTCAAAGCCGGCAATTTCTGGATGCCTTCCAACAACCGCACTACAACCACGGTGCGGTTCGGAGGCAAGGCGGTGCTGAACATCGACTACGACGATTACGAACTCAGCGAATCGCATCTCACCGCGGCAGACAAACATTGAGCCTTCTCGTTAGCAAAGGTCTTAGGAATGGCTAAGCAGCCCAGGCCGAGTCCGAGGATTTCTCGGAGCAAATGTCATGCAAAGACTGAGGCCGGAAGCAAGCCGAGTCTCGATGGTTTTCGAAAGCGCCGCGAGGACGAAACTCCGGACAAGCACTACCTTGAAGTAGTCGAAGAGATGTTGAGACGGCGAGAGAACAATGGACGAGATCGGGACGATCTGTCGGAGCCGCGAAAGACAATGATTGAAAACCTAGTGATTACGTCTGGAGGCCCAGTGAACCTATACGCGTACGAAGATCGGCAGGCACATCGACACAAATTGACGATCCACACATCCGATTGTGGAAAGTGCAACGCCGGAAAGGGCAATCCGGATGGAAGGGACCGCATATTCGGCAAATGGTATGGGCCATTCACGTCAATAGGACATGCGTTTGCTGGAATGCACCACCTGCGCCCGATTACCCAACTGCACGAGTGCACGACGATGGCCTCAGTATCGGCCGGTCCCGATTCGAAGCACGAAGAAGAGGAAGCCCAGTTGCGTTTGGATGATGATGGAGCCGCCAATTCCACCGTTGTACTTCCTGGCCAGATCGACTGACCTGCTGCCGCCTCTGAGGCGTACGTCTGCGTCCAGCTCCTCTTTTCTGATTCCGACGAGCCAATAACTCACAGCACCCGAGCTCGACACCTCCGACCTTGTGAGCTGTTTTGACCAGATCACATGCCTTATCAAAGCTCATAATCTGACAGGTGAAGTTATGCAGGTATTTTGGGAAAAGATCGGGATTCTTGGCCCAGTCTACCGCGGGCTGGGATGTAGCTTGAGTGACCGCGAGATTGCTTACGATCTGGACATCACCGAAGCGCGAGTCCATGAGTGCGTAGCTTGGATGGAGCATTTTCTGCGCTGCAAAGATCGTAACGAACTCACTCAAGAGGCTGCACGCGCGCGAGTGATATAGGCGCCAATTACGGCGAGGTCTCTCTTCTAACCCACAATCCGCGTGGATCTTGCGCCGATTGCAAATGTCTCAAAAGAAGGCGGGCGAACATGCGAAGCATAATGCGACTTCTAACAGCAGCCCTCGTACTTTCTCAGGCTTGCGCCATCGCACAAATATCTACTCACGATCAGAATCTCGGCGCTTGTAAAGAGGGCTGGTCATTGTGCGATCGCACGACTCTAACGCCCGCTGAGCTGGCTGATGTGAGCAGAGCGCGTCATCTCAAAAACATTGACGATTGCAGGAGCGGATACCCGTCGTGCGATCAATCGCAACTCACTCCTCGGGAAGCCAATTCAGTAGCCGTCGCCGACTACCAGCGCAATCTCTCCGATTGCAAGTTTGGGTTGCAGTCTTGCGATCACTCCAAGCTGAATCGCCGGGAGGCGATTGTTGTCTCCGATAGCGAACGCGAACGGAACCGGTCCGGTTGCATCGACGACCTCGGCTCCTGCGATCCATCGCAGCTCACCGCCGGACAGCGGATAGAGTTAGTCGGTGCCACGAAACGACGAAACATGTCGAATTGCCAAAATGGTTCGGATCTCTGCGACTATTCGAAACTCACGCCTTCAGAGGCCAAGCAGGTGCAAGTCTCTGCGCACCAACGTAACAACGACAACTGCCGCAACGGCTGGGGATCATGTGACCATTCCGACCTGTCGCCGCTTGAGCTGAAGCGTGTGGTCTCGCTTGAGCACCAGCGCAATTTGGAGAATTGCAGAGAGGGAAAGGGCTCTTGCAGCTTTAGCGACCTAAGCCAAGCTGAGAACACCGCCCTGCAGACGAGAGATCACCAGCAGAATCTGAAGGCGTGCACCGAAGGCATCGGTTACTGCGACCGCTCTCTTCTCACAGCCTTGGAGCTCAACTCTATTCCCGCGGAACAGCCGCCGAAAAAGTAATACGGGGCACAAGGATTTATGACCGCTAACAGAACACTGGAGAGTTCTTGCTGAGCCCAAAACAAGAGGTTTGTAAATTGTCCGACGTGGTTGCCGCCAAGATCCGGACGGGGGAGATGTTCGTCGCTCTACGAGCTGAAGGTTTTATTTCAGCCCACGTAGTGCGGTGTCCGGGTTGCGAGTGCAGCTATCGTATCTTCTACCGTTATCCCGAAGCGGGTCCATCGGCACGCGAGCGACAGACGAGAGCGGTGTTTTTCGGCACGCGCATCGCAAAGTCACATCCTAACCACACCGAGGAACTTATTGAACCTGACGAGTAAAGGACCCAAGATGAGTGCGACATACAAGATTTCCAAATCGCAATCGGCGCAATACGCCGTCGAGAAGAACGGGGGAAGCTCCGAAATTCTTTCGCCTTCGGAGTTGCGCCAGCTTTGCCAAACCATGGGCGAGCCATATGCCCATCTCATGGCCGAGCTTGAAAACAAGGACGTGGTGGAGCTTACGGTCGCATATGGAAAGGTTCAGCGTTTATCAGTCGATTCGAGTGGATCTGATCGGTAACCTTTGAAAGGAAAACCGCCATGGAAGTTTCAATAAGGCCTGACGAAGAGCAGAAGGAAACCCCAGCTAAGTCGGCTAACGGGGATGTCATGCCCAAGAACAAGAATGCCGCGGCGTCAGGAGATCGAGAATCCGGTGAACGCACGCGTGCTGTCCGCAAAGATCCCGGTGCTGCGCAAAAACTAGCCCGGAAAAAGAGACTGAAGGCCGCACACCGCCGACGATTGAAGGCTTCCCACGCCAAGGGATAGCCCTCAGTCTCATGCGAACCGCGTGACCTCAGTTGCGAACCGGTTTGGAGAGGTCTAATCGATCGATACCTTTCTCAGCAATGTGAAGTCGCCGAGCATTTTTCCCACTCCCAGCCCAACGCTACAAAGAGGGTCGTCTGCGATAGAAACCGGTAGTCCGGTCTCGTCTCGAATGCGCTTATCTAGATTCTCCAGCAATGCCCCACCTCCGGTGAGGAGAATGCCACGATCGCTGATGTCCGCCGAAAGCTCGGGTGGAGTACGCTCTAACGCGGCCCGAATCGCGTTCATGATGGTCGAAACGCATTCTGCCAATGATTCTCGAACCTCGATGTCATCTACTGTGATTGCTTTGGGGACACCTTCGACCAGATTACGGCCTCTGATTTCCATCGTACGTGGTTTCTCGAGTGGGTAAGCGCTTCCAATTTCAATCTTGATTTGCTCGGCAGTGCGCTCACCGATCAGTAAGTTATATTTCCGCTTCACATGATTAGTTATGGCTTCATCCATCTGATTACCCGCCATCCGTAGCGACCGCGAATACACGATGCCGCCGAGCGATATCACAGCGATGTCAGTCGTGCCGCCTCCGATATCCACGACCATGTTGCCTATAGGCTCGCCGATTGGTAAGCCTGCACCGATCGCGGCCGCCATGGCCTGTTCCACCAGATGAACTTCGCTCGCGCCAGCTCGATAGGCAGAATCCGTAACCGCGCGCCTTTCCACTTGGGTAATTTCCGAAGGGACCGCGATAACTATCCGTGGGTGCAAGAACATGCGGCGCTTGCATGCCTTGCGAATGAAGTAACTCAGCATTTTTTCGGTGACTTTGAAGTCAGCGATCACGCCGTCCCTCATAGGCTTAATGGCCACGATGTTCGCAGGAGTGCGCCCCAGCATTTCCTTTGCTTCTTTGCCGACTGCTTCGACTTCGCCTGTGTTTTTGTTGATTGCCACAATTGACGGCTCATTGACCACGATTCCCCTGCCGCGCACGTAAACGAGTGTATTGGCGGTGCCGAGATCGATAGCAAGGTCATTAGCTAGGACTGTGGACAGTGAAGGAATCCTAAGGAACCGCCATCCTGGATAATGGCCGTTGAGTGACATCACGGTACCTTGACGAGCATCGGAGTAGCAGATCGTTGATCGGAAGAGGACAGCGGAGAACGCTTGCACCTGTGGCGGTTATCTTCGCGTTGCCAGCTAAATGGTCGAATTATGCTCACTCACATGAGGTAGCCAAAGCGGAGGGTAGACCATCGAACGCGTCCCTGAGGCGATCCAGAACGTTCATTAGGTCCGCATCTTTCCCACATTGGATAATCGCGAACGGGAATGAACTATCACGATGCCTCATTCCCATTTCGCTGCCGAATGGGAGAAGCGTCGAGGACTCGCTTGCTAGTGCCGTATAACTCGCCAATGGTATAGCCGCCTTTCGAGAGGAACACGCCTGAAAGCACTCTCGCCGGCAAACTCAGACTTCGGTTTGCCTCATTTCTCAACGGACAATGCTCTCGCCGAGTGCGACAAGGCGGCTGCCCAAGAGAGTTGCCGTTGAGGTGGAGTACCTCGACAAGCTCTTCACAACGACTGACTTCCCGGCGTTCGATCAGTTATCGAGGGCACGGACATTCGCGGCAGGGTCTTTAACAACAGTAGCGAACTGGCGAATAAACCCGCGCAGACAATGTTGACCATCAAGTGCATATTGGGGGACATGGTCACGGGAAACACGGGATTGAAGAGCGCGCAAACCGCGAAAAATACCGCGATCCAAATGTAGTTTTTCACTTGAATCGCCTGGCTGACCACAACCAGCGCCGCCACACAGACGAGAAACGACAACAACACTTCATAATTCGGGGACCGCCAGAACAATGCAATGATTAGCCCCACCACCGCGATCGCTTTTAAGACTGCCGTAAACATGAGAGGCTCCTTCATTTCTTCTCTACCTGGATTACACGCCTCTTACAGGCCGAGCACTGTATAGAACAGCTCACTCGACAAGCAAGAAAGGGAGGCGATCCAAGGCGCCTCCCACTTATCTAACGAAAATACAGGTATTACGCTGCCTTAGCTTGAGTCTTGGCTTCGAGTACCTTCTTGTCACTCCCAACGTTAACTTTAATCTGCTTAGGCTTGGCTTCCGCTTTCTTGGCGAGATTTATGTTCAGCACGCCCTTGTCATAGTGGGCGCTCACTTGGGTGGGATCCACTGAGGGGGGCAGCGTGAATGAGCGGGCGAAGCTTCCGTAGTGCCGTTCCACACGGCGGAAGTTTTCCTCTTTCTCTTCTTTCTCGATCTTGCGCACGCCCTGCACGGTAAGGGTGTTGTTGTCGATGCGGACATCAATGTCGTTTTCGTCGATGCCCGGGACTTCGATCTTCAACGTGATGTTGTGCTCGTCTTCGTAGATATCCACTGGGGGTGCGAAGCTGGTGGTTGTTAGTGCTTCTTCCGGAGCTTCGGAGCTAAGTAACTCGCGGAAAAGGCGGTTCATGCGGTTTGTGCGGTCTTGCATGATGGAATGCTGGCGGACGGGTTCCCAATTGGCTAAGAATGTCATAACGCAGTTCCTCCTGAAGGGGTGATCTAAGAGGAAAAACTTCAGATGGGCTGACTTAGTTCAGAGGACCTGAACGAGTAAGAAGTAGATGCTTGCTCAATAACCACGTTAGGCTTATAGACTACTATTGTCAACCGGCCCGGCGGGTGGGTGTGCGTCAGCTTAACCATTGACCACTACTCGAAATCCCAATCACAATTTTGAAACTGTCATCCTTCGCGCGCTTTTCGCGCGAGGGATCTGCTTCTTAGAGTTTCCGTCTGACTCAGCCTGATCCTTACAAGGTGTATGATCGTTGCACGTTCAGTCGAAAACGGTCGTGAGCGGGCAGGTTCGGGACGAAATCTCCTGCCCCTCTTTTCTCCTCCGCTCAATTCAACGTACATTTTCCATGGAGAAATGGAGAAAAGGTGTGTTTATATGCGAGGAACACTGACCCGTTTTGACCGATACACTGAGATTGGGATGATCACCAGCGAGCTCGGAGTTGAGGCGCTGGTGCACAAGAGTTCAATCGCGCCGAGCCGCTGGCCGCTGAAACTGGGGCAGGCGGTCGAGTTCCGCATCTTTTATGGTCCATTCGGGCCTTTGGCAGAGGACGTTCACCGCGTGCGTGTGTAGTCATTTGTCGCGATGCCTCTACTTCCGTTAATCCCCGCACTTCACAACTACGCTCGCTCCATCGAAACTTCGTCGGGTCTCGTTTCGAGACAACTTCTCTAGTTGTGCCCGGTGTAAATGCCGATGCCGTTTCCGGTGCCTAAGTGGCTTTTCAGCCAGTTGGCAATCTGTGTGTGGAGAACGCTGTGGAGCTAGACATCGTCTTCGCCCAGAATGCGCCAGGACCCATGGTTCGGACGAAACTCGACATGCCCTGACGCAAGCGGTATTCGTAGCAGTCATGGTCGGAAAAGTTCTGATTGAGCTGTTCTATACAGCGCAGATCCTGCATGACGAGTGTAATGGTCTCAGACGATGTAGTCAGAGTTGTTCCTCGCGTGCCGCACTGCAGGGGGAATCCATGCCAGGCCTCACCCCACCAGCCTGAGAATTGAGCCTGCAGTTCACGGGCGGCCGGTCACAAGGAAAAGGAAGCGAGTATGACGTTATTCATTTTGAGAATGAAGAATGGCGATTGCCTCATTACGAGCGCAGACGATGAGCGGTCGGCAGTTGAGATTGGGAAGAAGATGGGCTTGCAAAGTGAACTCGCCAGCGTTCGTCCTCTTTCCCACTTTGTCGCGCAATTCACACTGACGACGACGGGGCAGTTGCGGTCCACTCACTTTGACTCGCAGACCATATCCGAACTCGGAGTTGAATATCCAATCCTTGAAGCCGCACGTGCCAGTTCCAATGCTGTGGTCGGAAAGAAGGGGAACACCTCTGAGCCGGCGCGCCCATTGCGGGAATGGGAACAGCAGGACAAAGACCTGATTGCCTGTGCCGTCCAACAAGAACGTCAACGCTTATCGAACTGAGGCTTAGCATGCAAGTTGCCAGAGTTGCAGTTTCTCCCGTGATCGAAAAACGCAACGCTGTTCCCTGGCTCTTCTTTGTCTTCGGCTGCCTGGTATTTGCCTGGCTGTTTCAAAGCGACGCAGGATATGCGCTAGGAGTTCTGGTCTGCGGTTCCATAATCGTGGCGATTCTAGAGAGCGCCTATGCTGGAATGTACTGGTGCACCGCGGCATTTGCAGCGCTCGCGGTTGTGTTCAACCCTTTCGTTCACATCCTTCGCCCTTTGGATCCTGCAATCGCCGCATTGGCCATGGTCGCACTCTTGCCCATGCTGCTGCTCTTCGCCTGCAGAAAGACCGGACCGTATATACGTTCTCTGCCGGATGACTCGAGGTGGTGGCTCCCAGGAGTTCGCTCTGTATTGGTGTTTGTCGATTAAGAATTTTGTTCCTCGACCTGCCAGGCCCCCAGGTTTCCAATTCACTGTTCATTCACTGATCAGAGGGCTAACAGTGAATTAACAGTGAATTTATCAGTGAAAATAACAGTGAATTTTTTCCACGGCATAAAACCCGCATGAACACTGGGGCCAAGCCCGAAGAGGCAGGGAACTTGCAGTGAATCAGCAGGGACTGCAATCGAAACGATCCTCGCAGTGTCATCGCCATCGCGCGGGACCCCGGGAAAGGCGAACACGAAGGTCACGAAGTCGAAACAAGTGGTCACAGAGGATACTCGTCTCCGTGACCCTCTTCTTTTGTTCCTTCGTGGCAAAGCCGCGGGGCTCCTCGGCTGGCGGGCGAGAGAGTTCGCCTGCTGTTCCGTTTAGAGAATCCCACAATGGCATAACCCTGCGATTCATGGCACTCCCATGATGGCACGCGCAGCGCGCTCCAGACAAGCTTCGTCCGTTGCTCGCCAAATTTCTTCGCGCAGACGCATCAACAACTTGCAAGCCAAAGAAGAAATATTTGAGCAATCCGTTGCTCTACAAAGTTTCACCAGCCGGCTGCGGTCTCCAGGCTGGTCCGAATCCGGTCAGTACCGTCCGCGATCGGGGTCCCCAGCGGCCGCTGGTGTTGCGGCGGATGGGGTGAGGGTAGCCGATGGGTGAGTCAGCCTCGTCTGCTACACTGCCTCACCTATGCCGGACATTCCGCTGGCATATCTGATCACATTCCGATGCTACGGTACCTGGCTTCACGGCGATGAGCGGGGCTCTATCGACCGGCATCAGAATCAATATCACTCTCCTTATATAGTTCCCAATCCGAACTGGCACACATACAATCTCCGTCACTTAAAGCATGCTCCAGTGACCCTTAGCGACGCGCAGCGGGTATCCGTCGAGAATGCCATACGCGAGACGTGTGGATTCCGTAACTGGGAATTGAAGGCTATAAACGTCCGCACCAATCATGTGCACACGCTTGTCTCTACCGGCTCGCTGAAGCCAGAACGAGTACTAAACGCACTCAAGGCCAATGCCACTCGGCGGCTGCGGCAGGACGGACACTGGCCGCATTCACATACGCCCTGGGCTGACGGTGGAAGCAGGCGATACATCTGGACTGACCTTGGGATCGAGCGGGCGATGGACTACGTCGTCAATGGTCAGGGCGGAGAGATACCTGAGTTTGACAACCCAGACTCACCCATCCGCTACCGCGGACGGTACTGACCCCCGGACTCACCCATCCGCTACCCTCACCCCATCCGCCGCAACACCAGCGGCCGCTGGGGACCCCGATCGCGGACGGTACTGAATCGGTACGCCTGGCGAAAGCACCGCTTGGGCCGAGGTCAGTACCGGCGGCGGTAGCCGCTCGGTGAGTCGCTGGTACTTATAGCCATCGCACAAATACAACATCTGAGTCTCTACCAGCCCGAACCTTGCCAACGAGACAGCGATGCGGCAAGTTTCCTCGGGTGTTAGTATCTCGCGCACGAGGTAAGACTTGTCCATCGCCATTGGCCAAACTTTGGGCCGCTACCGCATCGAGGAACAGATCGGCGCAGGCGGCATGGGTGTTGTTTACCGCGCCTATGACGAAAAACTCGAGCGCGACCTCGCCATCAAAGTGCTCTCGCCGGGCACGCTGCTCGATGCTGCTGCACGCAAACGGTTTCGCAATGAGGGCCGCGTTTTATCGCGCCTGAACCATCCTCAATCGTGTCGAAGTCGTGAATCGTCTGGATCGCAGGATATCGAGATTTCCAGCTTCAAGTCGTGGGACGAAGTCGGCCGATGGAACGGCGGGCTGCTCTATGGCGTTTGAACCAATTGAAAATTACGGCGTGATCGGGAACATGCAGTCGATTGCTCTAGTCGGCATGAATGGCTCGATCGACTTTTTGTGCTATCCCGATTTCGATTCGCCAACTGTCTTTGCTGCCCTGCTTGACGATCAAAAGGGTGGCCGATTTCAGATTCAGCCGCAGCTGACGAACATGCGAGTCCGTCAGCTTTACTTGCCGGACACGAACATTCTTATTACGCGCTTCCTGGCCGAGGAAGGTGTCGTCGAACTGATGGACTGCATGCCGATCGAAGATGACGCAGCACAGCCCAATGAAATAGTTCGCCTGGTTTCAGTGATCAGAGGGAATGTCAATTTTCAAATGTCTTGTCAGCCGCGCTTCAACTACGGAGCATCGGCGCACCGGCTGCAGATGATCTCCGACCGGTGTGCCACGTTCTTGCCGGACGACGATAGCAGCCTGCCCATATCGCTGCACTCGAGTGTTGCAATCAAACATGAGTCCCAGGACGTAAGGTCAGATTTCAGGTTGCAAGCCGGCCAAAAGGCCAAGTTCATTTTCGCGGGTATGCGAGCGGAAGGGCAGCAGCCTGAAATGGAGATTGTCGAACGCCGCTGTCTGGATACGGCGCATTTCTGGAAGGCGTGGATCTCAAAATCGAAATACAAAGGCCGCTGGCGGGAGATGGTCCATCGCTCGGCATTGGTGTTGAAGTTGCTCATCAGCCGCGAACATGGCTCGCTGATCGCGGCACCGACATTTTCCCTGCCGGAAAGTATTGGCGGAGTGCGAAATTGGGATTATCGCTACACGTGGTTACGCGACGCGGCCTTCACGCTTTATGCGCTCATCCGATTGGGATTTGTGGACGAAACCGAATTATTCATCGATTGGCTGAGGGACCGGCTGGGTGACGACGCTCAGCGAGGCCCGCTGCAGGTGATGTACGGAATCAATGGCAGGCAGGAACTCGAGGAGATCTCGCTCGATCATCTATGCGGATACGAGAATTCGCGACCCGTGCGCATTGGAAATGCGGCTTACAAGCAGCTGCAACTGGACATCTACGGCGAGATGATGGATGCCATCTACCTGGCAAATAAGTATGGTCATCCCATTTCTCATCACGGATGGCAGAACGTGCAGCGGACTATGGAATGGCTCAAGAACAATTGGCAACGGCCTGATGAAGGAATATGGGAGGTTCGGGGTGGCGCCAGAGAATTCCTGCATTCTCGCGTCATGTGCTGGGTTGCGTTTGACCGGGCATTGCGCTTGGCGCAGAAACGCTCGCTTTCGGGGCCGCTCGATGTATGGCAGCGCACCCGAGACGAGATTCGGAATGATGTCTTTACAAACTTCTGGAACAACGAGTTGCAATCTTTCGTGCAGGCGAAGGGGACAAAAGATTTGGACGCATCGGCGCTGCTGATGCCCATGATGAGGTTCATCAGTCCTGTAGATCCGATGTGGATCTCGACGATGAGAGCGATCGAGAAACACTTGATCGAAGATACGCTCGTCCGCCGCTACGAAGTCGAGCGCACGGGGGTGGACGGTCTGCCCGGCACCGAAGGAAGCTTCACTGCTTGCTCGTTCTGGTATGTCGAATGCCTGGCTCGCGCAGGCGAGTTGGAAAAGGCACAGTTGCTCTTTGAAAAACTTTTGGGTTATGCGAACCATCTTGGCCTGTATTCAGAAGAACTGGGCGCCAATGGCCGGCATCTTGGGAATTTTCCCCAAGCGTTTACGCACCTCGCGCTGATCAGCGCGGCAACTTATCTAGACCGCGTTCTATCAGGCACGAGCGATGCAGTGTGGCGGTAGCTTTGGCTCAGCCAGGAAAGATTGGGACCAAGGCCCCCAGCGTCTCATTTTGGACGGGTGGCCCACGCTGGGTGCCCCATCCTCGCCGGCGTTGCGAGGGTGGGATTCGAGGATGTCTGGAACTCCGTTTTTGGATTTTGCCTTTATTTGGATTTTGCCTTTATGAGATACGAAGCAATAACCGCAACTAACTCACCTTTCCCCAAAATAGAATAGACGAATTGAAGGAATCCGTAGGAAAAGAAGCAACATCAGGGATGATCAAGGTTCACGTGATCCCACCCTCGCAAACACCGCGAGGATGGGGCACCCTTTATCTGGAAGTCCGATGCAAAAACCAACATGGGAAATGGGCGGGCCACCGTCCGAAGTCCTTCTGGTAGTGCCACCGGCATGGGAAACACGCACCCTTCAAACACACGAAGGGGGCGGCACCCACATTTTGGAATCCCCAAAAAGGAATAAAACAAAACAGACCGAGGAGAAAGGGTGTGCCACCCGTCCGAGGAATGGGATTTTCTGGATACGTAGACCATTAACTCGTGGGAATTCCTTGGACCGTATGAGGAATAAAATAAGGGTATATGTCCAATTGCCACACTGTTGACGCCAAATACGTATTCCTCGACATCGTCGGCTACACGCATAATCGTAGTATCGAAGCCCAAGTTCAGGTCATCGATACACTGAACACGATCGTGAGAAAACACATTGACGGTCTCAATGTGCAGCAAGTCATCTTGCTCCCTACCGGCGACGGCATGTGCGTTGGACTTATCGGGGCAGAATTCGACGTGCATATCGAGCTTGCGACGTCCATTATTGACGATGTCTTTCTAAACTCTATGCAGACGACGGACCCGCAGAACCAATTTCAGCTTCGGATAGGCGTAAACCAGAACACAGACAATCTGGTTACTGACATCAACGGGCGTTCCAATTTAGCAGGCGATGGAATCAACATGGCTCAGCGGATCATGAGCATGGCTGAGCCGGGCAAAATCATGGTGAGTCAATCAGTACATGACACCCTGAACCAACGGCGGAAGTACATGGGGAAATTTAAGAGGGGTGACTTTGCCATCAAGCATGGCAATACGCTGGTGGCCTACGAATACCAATACAATCCCGGCAGTGCGATTTTAGAAAGACAGGGCATCGGCGAGGCATTGTTCGGCAGGCCGCTATTCAATCTTATGGGCGTCTATGAGGCTGCTAAACCATCTTTAGCTGGGCCACACAAATCAAATCCAATACCGCCAGTTCAGCCTCCACGACCGCCATCCTCATCTGGCTTGCCTCCGACGCCGAAATTAATCGAACCAGTCAAGCCTCCTCCTGCACCGTCATCAATCGCTGGTAAGAAAGACGAACCTCCAAAGAAATAAGATTCGTCGGAATTCCCAATTTAGTCGAGAGGATTTTCTTCTTGGCAGCCTGACTAGACGGCTATCTTGAGCTTGGCCCAACGCTTCTCAAGGCTGTATAAAGATTGGCTCGTTTTGCGCGTCAACGTGATAGGCCAATTCTCGCAAATAGCAGACATCGCTCATAAATCTGGAACATTGTTCTAAGCTGCCAATCCCTCCAAACACATCGGAGCCCATCAAACGCTCCGGTTGTTCCGCAGCCTCCAAGTATCCGGTTGGGATACCTTTGGCCTTATATTCCCTAACGATCCTCAATATACGTTCGCGCAAACCAGCACTCACATAAGCCGCACTTGTCTCCCGCCAGTATTGCTCCCATTTTGCAACTCGCTGGCGGTCTTGGTCATCAGCCGCGTTCGGATTTGGTGCTGGTGGCGCATGCCTCTGGCCCCAAAAGAGAATCAGATCATTAACCAGCTTGACAGTTCGTCGCCTGAGAGAGTTGGGAGACTCTTTCTGAGTAGGCGACAAGACCTTCGTCACAGTTATCGCTGGCGGTTGTGCAGTCTTGATAACAAGGGGAGGCGCGTGAGCTTCAGGCACTTCTTTGGTGACCAACTCATAGCCATCTCCGATCAAGAGCCCTAGGCATATGAGCAAGAGAAGCCCTTGGAACTCGCGCCTCTCCGCCCACTTTATTAGCCAAGGAAAATGTATTTGCAGGTAGTCGAATTTCCCAGCCATATCGACCACCAGCATGAAAGCCACGAAGAACACACCTACCGCGCAAACGACCCAGATAACAATTGAGATCGCGGTCTGCATAGGCTAAGAGGATAAGATCCCTTCTCGTTCATTACCAGTCTCAAAATGGAATGGAATCTCACCCGCTTCTTCGGTTCGTCAGCAAAAGGCAAGATCACATCATGCGCGTTGAAAGGGCGGGCACCCGGCCACATCGCAATCAGTTTCCTACGCCACACTCCCACGCGTGACGCTTCGGCCCAGCTTGTTTAGATAAAATCTCACGAGTGATTCTGATTCTGGATTCAAATGCCTGGAGTGAAGATAAATGGCTTCGCTCCAATGCGCTCAAGAGAGCGCTCGCGTACGTCAAACGGACACGATCTTCATTAGTTCTCCCGGACCTCATTCTGGAAGAAGTCTTAGGCGTGTATAGACGCAAGCTCGCTGCGAAGACGCAGGAGGCAATGTCTAAAACACAGGACGCATTCAGATTTCACATAACGAACACACTACCGCCTACCATCAAGATTGATGTCGAACTTCAAGTTAACGCTCTTCGCAACAACCTAATGAATCCAACACCAGGCCTGAAAAGCACCCTTTATGAGGTTGGTTCAATTGACCTAAGAGAAGTGTTCGCTAGAGCAACAAACAGACGCAGACCGGCCAGCGAGACTGGAGAGGAACTTCGTGACGTCGTGATTTGGCTGGCGGTCCTCAACTATGCGCAAGAACACAAAGGGGAGCCTGTGGCATTTGTCTCGCGCGATGGTGGCTTCTGGCGGTCGGAATCAGAGGTCCACCCGGACATATTGGAAGACGTCGCTACTCGCAAGTTGAAAGTCCGATTGTATCCCGATCTGAATAGGTTCAACGCCGACCATCCTCTGGAGTCTCGAGACGTAACACCTGAGGAAATCAACCGCGTACTCGACCCAAAACTTTTTGATGAGCCCGTCATAGAAGGCGTAAAGCTGTCTCCGAAAGACAAGTCACTGGAACACCTAATCCAATTTAAGTCGATCTCGGTAAGCAATCGACGTCTTGCTGCCGGCAAGGCATACCGGGTAGACACTCACGTAGAGGTACTTGAGTTAGCGTACTTCGCCAGCCTGGAGCTTACGGCATCCTCGCCCCAAAAAGACTTTTGGGGACATATTACGAATCTCCTTCTGTTGCTCAGTTCTCATCAACCCGACGCTCCAATTTCGGTTACCGATTCCGGAGTCGCAGTGAGGGCGGATATTGAGGCACAAGTCTCTGTTCGTTTGATCGATGGCCTACCGGAGGGAGCTGAGATCGATTCACTCAAACCCATCAAGATGGAACCATCATGGCTTGGTGGCTTCCTTTCCGCAGTTGAGCCTCTGAGTGCAGCCATTAAGCGAAAGTAAGCCGAGGCGGATAGCACACGGACGGGTGGCGCACCCTTCGCTGCTTCTTGTTCTTGCTTGCGATACCCAAGAAAGTGGGTGACGCACTCATTTCCACCCCAGCGACAAACAGCCAGAACCAGCCACACGATCCCATTCGGCTTCCCCTTCGGAAGTCTCAGGGTTTCGCGCTTTTGCGCTCAAGCTAAAAGTCAGGGCAGGCTCTTCGGCAAGCTCAGGATGACAAGAGTCGCTGGGGACCCGTACTCTTGCGGTTTTCAAAAGAGTGCGCTGACGATGCACGCTGTCGCTCCGACTTGCCGTCGAAGCGTGATGCAAGACTCGAAGCAGAGGGGCGTCAGTACCGTTCGCGATCGGGGTCCCCAGCGGCCGCTTGGTGTTGCGGCGGATGGGGTGAGGGTAGCGAATGGGTGCGGCTCTCATCTAGTACCAGCGACTCACCCAGCGGCTACCTTCACCCCAAGAACCGCAACGGCGGCGCTTCTTGGGGACCCCGACCGCCGCCGGTACTGACCTCGGCCCGAGCGGTGCTTGGAGCGTGATGCAAGACTCGAAGCAGAAACAAAATCAACACCAGTTGTTCCATCAGTTCCGGTTCGCGCACCCTTCGAAAACACGAAGAGTGCGCCACCCACTTTCTAGAAATCGCAAGCAAGGAAAACAGGAAATGGCGAAGGGTATGCCACCCGTCCCGTAGTTATCCAACCGAGAACCACGCCGAGTGTGGTTCACGTGACGCGCAGAAACCCGGAAGCAATCTGCAGAAAGCTGATTTACGCCGTTACTTCCGGCTTGCCGACGATCCAGAAATTGACCCGGTGCACATCGAACCAGACCTTACCCCCAGGTCACCGCATCAGAGAATTCAACCTACCCAGCGTGGCCTCATCCGACAAATTGCTTTAGGGAAATTCGAGGTGTGAACTACCGAACTACTTAAAGCATAGCAAGTGCAACGGATCAAAAACAGCCTGTTTTCTAAAACTTTCTTTTGGTAGCGTTTGAAGCCGAACCAAAATCCTGACTCAAAACTGCTCGACAACACTGTGGCCCAGCAGATGACGATGGCCGCAGCATCGAGAATTGAGACGGTCTGCATCGACCCAATGTGGACTTACTGTGTTCCGAGACTTCAGAAAGGGTTCCATGATTCCAGAAGAGAAAAATGCTGCCGTAGCGCGTGCCGTATATGAAATATTCGGCGTAACAGAGTTCGCAGATATTCGTAGGATGACTAAAGGTCTTAGTTCGGACCTTGTGTTTCGCATTGTCGTACGCGGAGCACCATACCTGCTGCGCATCATGACGCGCATCGATGAAAGGATGGATCCTGACCGCATCTTCGCGTGCATGAGCACTGCCGCAAGAGCCGGTCTTACGCCCTGCGTCAGATACAGCAACGCGGAAGATGGAATCTCAATTACCGATTTTGTTGAAGCCGTGCCTTTTCCGGCAACGCAGGCCCTGGTTCAGCTTCCCTGCACGTTGCGACGCCTCCATGCGCTGCCGCCATTTCCCAAAGCGTTCAACTATGTCACCGCGCACAACGGTTTCATCTGGAGGTTCCGCAACGCAAGTCTTCTCCCGCAGGGCGAAATCGAGGAAGTCTTCACCCGGTATGAACAAGTGTGCGCCACTTACCCGCGTCTCGATTCGGATATGGTTTCGTGCCACATGGACTTGAAGCCAGAAAACATCCTGTTCGACGGCCAACACGTTTGGCTCGCGGACTGGCAAGCTGCTTTCGTGAACGACCGCTACTTCGATTTGGCCGTCGCGGCGAACTTCCTGCTTACCAACGACGCCGACGAACTCAAGTATCTCGAGCGGTATTTTGGCCAACCGCCCAACGAGTACCAACGCGCGAGATTCTTCCTTATGCGTCAGGTGGTACACATGTTCTACGCCACGGTTCTCCTGTTGCTGAGTTCCGCGGGCAAGCCGATAGACCAAAGTGGGAAGCTTCCCTCCTTCAGAGACTTTCATCGGCGGATATGGGCAGGCGAGGTCAACTTGGCAGACAACGATCTGAAGATCGTCTATGGCAGGGTTCATTGGGAACAGCTCTTACAGAAAATGCGGCAAGCACAATTTGAAGAAGCATTGAAAATTGTTTCAGACCAGCATTCATGCCCGGAAGTCATGCACCGGCTTTTGCCGCTCCCCCAATGAATGCGAAGTCTCATTGCCAGCGTACCTGTCAGGAGTGAGCGGTCGGAGGTATGTCCCTTTGCAGCGGCGGACGCGGCGACGGTTCGGCTGCGAATTGGTCTTCTGAGCGGATCACGGGCAACTCGGAAGTTAGACTGTTTCAATTTCCGAGTAGGCCGGTGGCGCACCCTTCGCTGCTTCTTACTCTTGCTTGCGATACCCAAGAAGTGGACGCCGCACTCATTTCCACCCCAGCGACAAACAGCCAGAACCAACCACACGATCCCATTCGGCTACCCCTTCGGAAGTCTCAGGGTTTCGCGCTTTTGCGCTCAAGCTAAAAGTCAGGGCAGGCTCTTCGGCAAGCTCAGGATGACAAGAGTCGCTGGGGACCCCGTACTTTTGCGGTTTTCAAAAGGGTGCGCTGACGATGCACGCTGTCGCTCCGACTTGCCGTCGAAGCGGGATGCAACACTCGAAGCAGAAACAAAATCAAAACCAGGTTGTTCCATCAGTTCCTGTTCGCGCACCCTTCGAAAACAGGAAGGGTGCGGCACCCACTGTCTGGAAGTCGGCTGCAAACACCCAAAACGGGAACAGGGCGGGCCACCCAGCCTTCGCGCTGCCGGGCGAGTATCTAGGCGCGAGGGGTATTCGTCAGACGCGATTTGGTTCTGTTAGTCTCGCTTACCGCCCTCGTGGCGACCCTCATCGTCATCGTCCGACACTCCGGTGATCGTGATGGTCGTACCATCAAACTTCGTCAGTGACAGACCAGCAAATTGTTCTGTGTTCGTCCTCGCCATATCCTGAAGCATGCCAATGGCCATGGCCTCGCCAAGCAGCATCCCCTGTTCTCCGTCGGTACGCCAGTGCACGCCTGCGGTATCGCGCGGAATGGAGGCGTTGCTCGCGAGTTTATTTAGCTCGCCGCCAACGGTGAGCGTGGGACCGGTGTAGGTGTTGAGTGTGCTCCCGTCGGAGCTTGCGACAACCGGACTAGGAATGGGGAGACTCTCGTTAAAGAACCATTTCAAGACAGTACCGCAGGCGCCGGCAAGGGTTGCATGTCCGGCGGGATAGGCCGGATGAGTCGGGCACCCCTCCGAATAAGCCTGCGGGAGTAAGTAACTGCCAAAGGTGCTGAAAACGCGAGCCAATACCGTTCTCCCTGGTCCTGAGATCAACTCCGACGGCAGCGGATAACTTGCTTTACCCATAATGTGGTTGTGCACGAGTCCGCCAAATTCCTCAGGACGCACGCGGCGATGTACCAGCCACTTCTGGAACCAGCAGGCCTTCAAGGCGAGGTCGCTAACCCGGGCGAGAAGATCTAGAATCGCCTGTGAACCCAGCGTGATGCCTCCGTTCTGCTTCTGATACTTCGTATAGGGATTATTTTGGTCCAATGCAGAAGGTCCCAGGCTGAGCAGGATTAACGCAGCACTCAAAGGGCCCTGGTAACTGAAGTCGCGGTGCAGCCATTCGCTCATGTCGCGCCCGGACCGTATGTAGCGCGGCGTGGGATCGAACACAAACGCCGCTGCCGGACCCCCATTCTGAATGTTCAACCAATCGGAGTAGGAGGTCATGTAATCCGTACCGGGTGCTGCAGTCTTATATTTCTGAACAACCGTGGTCGAGCCGTAGGGAATGTTCTTCCAGAGAAATTGTGAGATGTAGGGACCAGTGAGGTCGCCGTCAGTGAATCCGCGGAATAGTGTGTCGGGTGTGACTTGGCCGTGTTCTTTTGGTCCGCGGAAGTCAGAAAAGCTGGAGAGATTGGCTGCAGCGTCGGCAATCACCGAGTTTGTGCCGTAATCGTTGAAGGGTACATCACGGGTCAACGCCGCCCAGTAATCCTCCGCGATCTCGCTTGCCTCCTGCGCGGAACTCAAGGCTGGCGCTGCCGGTAACACTGGGTGGTGGCCGTCTGGGCCAAGCATGTCGAAGGCATAGCTAGCTTGCGGATTCGCTAGCTTTGCCGTTCCTCCCAGCGGAATCTTCTCAAAATCCGAGGACACTCCGCTGGTGAGAGCGGCCAGGAGCGCGTCGTATGCAGCCGGATCTACTTCTCCCAGGGAATTGTGCGGCAGGGTCTTGGAAAAGCTCCCGATGCGGTTGGAATAAATGTCCTCATCGGAGTTTGTGGGTTGCGACGCAATTGGCTGGTTCTTGTTTGCAAGCGCGGCTTCGAGGCGCAGTCGAAACGCCTGTTCTCGACGCTTGTGTGCGCTGACTGGGCCGATCTCGGCGGCTTCGGCTGGCGTAACTGAAAGGGTGGGAACCGCACTGTATGCGGCGGTGGCGATTCCCATTGCAGTAACAGTCTTTAGGAATTTACGTCTGCTGTTGGAATCAGCATTATCGTTTTTGTCGTTCTCGGCGTGAGGATCCATGAGGCTCTCCTTTCAAAAGTGCAGACATGACCCGAGGACGTTTGAGGACCTTTAAGGATGTGAGAAACGATTCGGCCTAACGGAGATGAAAGTTGGTTGGAAACGTTACACCTGAGGGGCTGTTCACGCCAAAATAATTTTTCTAACCAGGCGGAAGACGGACGATGGGCGCTAGACTCTTTTTGGATGCGTCGGACGGGTGGCGCAGGCTTCGCTGCTCTTGATTTTTCTTGTTTGCCGTACCTAAGAAGTGGGTGCCGCACTCATTTCCACCCCAGCGACAGAGACCGAAATCGCTGGGGACCCCGTACTTTTGCGGTTTTCAAAAGGGTGCGCTGACGATGCCCGCTGTCGCTCCGACTTGCCGTCGAAGCCTGATGCAAGACTCGAAATGGGTGCGGCTCTCATCTAGTACCAGCGACTCACCCAGCGGCTACCTTCACCCAAGAACCGCAACGGCGGCGCTTCTTGGGGACCCCGACCGCCGCCGGTACTGACCTCGGCCCGAGCGGTGCTTGGAGCGTGATGCAAGACTCGAAGCAGAAACAAAATCAAAACCAGTTATTCCCTCAGTTCCGGTTCGCGCACCCTTCGAAAACACGAAGAGTGCGGCACGCACTGTCTGGAAGTCTGATGCAAGAACCACAACGGGAAAGCGTGCCCCACCCGCCCTAAGTGGATGGGGGCTGGGGTCAGCTGTTCGACCTCGACATGCCGCCTGAGGACCGCGATTTTGGCACGCTTGCCAAGATTGATCTCTCAGACCTGTGCGCTGAAACGTGCCGCAGGACTCAGAGCAAGAGGGGTTCGGTTAATTAAGTCCGACGCGGCGGAGTAGATCCTTAAAACGGGGGTCCTCGCGCAACGGATCATAGAAGGGGTGTACTTTCAGGAATTGGAGGCCGTTTGACTGCTCCTTGTAGGCCTCTTCAAGCCAGGCAAATGCTTTCTCGTAATCGCCTAGTCCCAAGTAAGCGTTCACGAAGGCAGGCGCGGGAACGTAGCCTGCCTGCTTGCGCCTCTTCAATTCCTCAAGGAGGCGGAGTGCATCAGCGCGTCGTCCAGCGTGGGCATACGCCCTGACCAGCGTGCCGACGACGGCTGGACTACGATCGGAAACAGAAACCGCCTTCTCCACCACAGGGATCGCTTGCTCAGGTTGACCCTTGGCCATAAGCGCAAATCCCAGATACCAGAGGACTACGCCATCGTCTGGCCGTACGGCGAGCGCGCTCCGCAACTCATGCTCAGCCTCATCGTAGTGATGAGCGTAGAAGAGAATCGAACCGAGGCCATAGCTGGTGATTCCAAGTGGATCTAACTCCCGGGCTCGCTGGCCCCAGGCAACTGCCTCCTCGCTTCTCCCCTGGGCGACCAGCCAATATGCAAATAAGCGATGCGTAGCCGCGTCGTTCGGTTTTAATTCAAGGGCGCGCTTGTATTCAGCTTCGGCATCGCTCCACCGGAAGGTTTCCTGATACAGCTCTGCCAGCCTGGCGTGCGCTTCGGCAAGCTCCGGATCCAGTTCCAGCGCCTTCTGAGCTGCGCTCATCACCTTTGGACGTGTTTCACCTGACGGAAGGCCGACATAAACTGCGCCCAGTTGTCTGTACGCAGTTGCCAGGGCAACGTACGCCGGCGCGAACGCCGGGTCTTTCTTTATTGCCTCCTCGAAATACCGAATACTCTCCTCGAGGCCTGCTCTTCTATAGTTGCTATTGTTGAGGGCGAACCGGCCTTTAAGGTAGCTCTCGTAAACTTCAGGCGAAACCGAACGTGCGGCGGTGAGCCTCTCGTGTTCCTTCCCGGTGACCGTTACCTCGACTTTTCGCGCGATGGATTGCGCCACGTCGCTCTCCAGAGAAAGAACGTCCTGCAGCTCGCGATCATAGGCTTCCGACCAGAAATGCTCGTCGGTCGCAGCCCGAATTAACTGCGCATGAACGCGAATCCGGCTGCCATCCCGGATTACAGACCCCTCGACCAGGGCATCGACACTGAGCATTCTGGCAATCTCTGGCGCCGAGAGCTGCGTGTCCTTGAAACGCACCACCGACGTGCGGGAAATGACGCGCAGATCATGGATCCCGGCGAGACGTCCGATAAGAGCTTCGGTCATTCCGTCAGCCAGGTATTCCTGTTTCGGGTCAGCAGAGAGATTCTTCAAAGGCAATACTGCCAGCGACTTGATGGGTTGCAGCCCTGTGCCCTTAGCACTGCCGCGATTTATTAGCAGAACGATAGCGACGATTGCAGCCGCTGCCGCGATCGCGAGCATCATCATTAGACGCGCGGAAAGGGTTTTTGGGGGAGTGGCTGGAACTGCAGGTTCCGCAATTGCTTGCGCTTGAGATGGAAGGGGTTGCTCCTTTGCGAGGAGCGGAGCCTCGGAGGAGCCATTGCCGTGAGTAATCGGTGCGGCAAAGCGATATCCCTTGCCAACCACGGTTTCTACAAAACGAGGCTTCTCCGGGTCATCGCGTAACACCAGACGGATCTTGCGAACAGCCGTGTTGATGCTGTGATCGATATCGACAAAAACTTCCTTGCGCCAAAGGTGGTCAGCGATCTCTTCGCGGGAAACCAATTCCCCATGCCGCTGAACCAGCAGGATGAGCAACTCCATAGGGAGTTTTTCCAAACGCAGCTGGCGTGCGCCTCGCTGCAGCCGATAACCGGACTCATCGAGCGTGAACTCGCCGAAATGGAATTCCTGCGCCGTAACTCCCCGCATGGGATGGTGAATTGGCGTCGAGAATGATGCGCCATTAGCAGCTAACAATCAACTGCTGCAGCAACTTAGGAGTTCAGCAAACCTTTACCCGCGCTTCAGTGAAGCTGCATTGCCTAACGCGGCCACACCGCTCAAGACTGCGCCTCATCACTCAGATTTTTGGAGGTCTCTCATGAAGAGCAAAGTTTTGAGCTTGCTGACGAAGGTTGGATTACTCGTGCTGTCGATTGTCACAGGGGCAAGCGCGCAGAACGCGGTAACCGACTGGAACAATACTGCAATCACCGAAGCTCGCAAGAGCAGCGCACCTGGTGCAACGACTGCGACGCCAGTCTACGTCGCTTACGTGCAATTGGCCGTGTACAACGCGATCAACGCAATTGATGGAGGTTTTGCTCCCTACAAATATTCACTCACCGCACCGGCGGGCGCCTCCGCCGATGCCGCGGCTGTTGAAGCTGCATATCGCACACTGTTGTACTTTTTGCCCGATCGTGCTGCAGCCCTTTCCGCCCAGTACACGACATCGCTGTCAGCAATCCCGGACGGTCCAACAAAAGCTAACGGACAGAGTGTAGGCTTGGCATCGGCAATCGCTTTGATCCAGCTACGCGCAAACGATGGACGCGGAGCCAGCGTGCCGTACAGCTTCCCATCAATACCAACCGCCGGAATCTGGATGCTGACGCCCGGGATAACTGCCCCGCAGACACCCTGGCTCGGGCAAATGCGGCCGTTTACATTTGATGATCCAGCGCAGTTCCTTCCTGACGAGCCGCCGCCTGACTTTGGCAGCCAGACCTGGGTCGACGATTACAACCAGGTAAAGGCGCTTGGAGCCGCAAACAGCACAGTGAGGACGCCCCAACAGACAGAGATTGGGCTTTTTTGGACTGAGCCTACCGCCACCCAATATGGCCGCATGCTGCGCGCAAAAACCACCGAGCTGAACCTGAGCCTTGCAGACACGGCGAGATTATTTGCCATGGCGTATGCAGCGGCGGCTGACGCCTCAATCGGTTGCTGGAATGCGAAATATCACTACAGCTTCTGGCGTCCAGTGACCGCGATTCGCAATGGCGATATCGATGGCAATCCCGATACCGTAGCTGACGCGAGTTGGTCACCGCTGGCGACAACGCCTGGGCATCCGGAGTATCCGTCATCGCACGCCTGCCAAACCGGAGCATTAGCCAACACGCTTAAGGCCTATTTTGGAACTCCGCATCTACAAATATCGATTGACAGCACGGTAACGGGCACAACCCATAACTTCAACAGCGTCCGCGAGTGGCAGAAGGAAGTGGAATTCGCCCGCATCTACGCTGGATTTCACTACCATCACTCGATGGTGCAAGGATTTGTGCTCGGTCACAAAGTTGCGCAGAACGTGGTGACGAACTATTTCAGGCCGGTGCGTTAGCAGGAAACGTCAGAGGCGGCGAGCCTCTGTCTCGCCGTCTCTGATCGGTTTTCGAATTACGGCGGTCTATGCCAAGTGTTTTCGAATGCGCATTAGCGCGCGATCGCCTGTTGGCATGCGAAGTACACGTACATGTTCTGGCGCCGGGTTACTGCCATCCGTGGCGATCCCGATGACAACTGCACTTGCGCCGAGAAACCAGCTGCAAACCAAGACAATCTGGGACAGGAGAAAGCGATGAAGAGGATCTTTTCCGCAGTCGCTGCCATAGTCACAATCGTTGCGGCAGTCGCATGGGCAACGAGCTTGGCCGAACCGAGCAAGAAGGAGATTGTCGGGTTAACCCCAGACAAAGTAAGGTGGTTTACTCCCCCTTACTACAACGACGGCAGACAACGAGCGCACCTGTTCGGCGACTCCAGCCAGGGTGGCACCTGGATCGATCGCGTGAAAATACCTGACGGTGCGCGTGTCCTCGCACATACGCACCCGCGAGACGAACTGGCCACGGTGATCGAAGGCACCTGGTATGTGGGCGAGGGAGCGAAATTCGACGCAGCGAAGCTAAAGAGCTACCCGGCAGGTAGTTTCGTCGTCATTCCGGCCAACGTCCCTCATTTTGTCGAAGCCAAAGGCGCTGTCGTCGTTCAGCTAACCGGCATCGGGAAATGGCAAACTGACTACCTGGAGAAATAAACCCTCAATCTGTGGCGAGAAGGGTGGCGCACCTGGTGGCGCACCCTTCGCTGCTTCTTGTTCTTGCTTGCGATAGCGGAGGCTACCTGGTGTTGTAGCCACGTTGATAACCCTCCTCATAACCTTGCCGGTACGTATCTTTATACCGCTGCTTATCTCCGTACAGTGAGGTGTATCCGTGGCCGGCATTCTTGTAGTTGTCGTCATGAGTCGGGCGGAAGCCGTGTCGGTCGGTACGGTCATGAAGGCCATCCTTGATGCCGTCATTGAATCCATTCTCCCGCGCGATGCGATCGCCGCTCATCATGCCCCGATCACTGGAATACCGGTCATCGCCATAACCATCTCGATTCCAATCTCGATCGCGACCACGGGCGCTGTTGTAGCCCGCTTCATAACCATCGCGGAAATCGCGCCGCTCGTCGCCTTCCCGATAGCGATCGATGTCGGGTTGAAAGCGCCGTCCGCTGGATGCATCCGTTCGTACTCGTTCGTAACCGTCCCGATATGCGCGGCGGTCTTCGCGATCCTGGTAAGTCCAGCTCTGATAACTCTGTGCCACGCTCCATGCCGAGCAGCCAAGTAGCGCCGCGCCCAACATTACTGTTCTGAAAACCTTCATCCTTGCCTCCGAATACCTGCCCATTTCAGTTCGGTAAAAGCAAGGCGGATGCCAAATTCTCGTGGGCGTAAGTGACTGAATTTTCAGTGCGAGAAAACGAGAGTAGCCGTGGAGGCGTTGAAAGTGCCGACGGCGAATTCGACAGCTGAGCGCGGGTTGGGGGAACGTTCTCTAAGCCGCGCAGTTGCGCACCCTTTTGAAAACCGCAAAAGCCGGGGCCCCAGACCAAGCAAGGCGGACCATCAGCGGCAGAATTCCCGAGCAAACCCAACCATTTTGTACGCGAGGGGACACCCCACAACGGGAAAGGCTGGGCCACTCCTCCATTGCATCCACCTGTCGCGAATGACAGTTGCGGACACAATTGACTATGACGGACTATCCCTTCAGTCGGGGGGTGCCAGCTAGCCGCGCGACCCTTCTCTGTAGAAACCTTAGCAAATCAACGCTGGCCGGAGAGCGTCGATGCAGCATTTGCAATTGATCTAATGGAAGAGATGGCTTTACTAACCGAGCGTTGTAGAAGGCTATTACGTTTGCTACCACCGTCAGCGTAGCAGATTCAAGCCACACAACGATGTTCTCCCACGCGGACCTCGCCAAGGAGCAAGCAGTGTGACCCAAGCGTCGTCGGCTGTCGGGGAGACGATCTCCCGCTACCGTGTTCTGGAGGAACTCGGGAGCGGAGGTATGGGCGTGGTTTACAAGGCCCAGGACAATGAACTCGGCCGCTTTGTAGCTCTCAAGTTTCTACCGGAAAGCCAGGCCCGAGATCCGCAAGCCCTCATGCGTTTTCGGCGTGAAGCGCGAGATGCATCTGCGCTCAATCACCCAAATATCTGCACGGTCTATGAAATTGGAAACCACGAAGGCCACGCTTTCATCGCCATGGAGTACTTGGATGGCGTAACGCTGAAGTACCTCATTGCAGCAGGCACACTCGATACCGACTGTATCGTCACGATTGCGATCCAAGTGGCCGACGCACTCGATGCCGCTCACAGCCAGGGCATCGTGCATCGTGACATCAAGCCTGCCAACATTTTCATAACGAAACGGGGATCTGCCAAGATTCTCGATTTCGGACTGGCGAAAAGTATCGGTTCTGAGAATTTGCCGAACACGATCGATCATGCAACTCGATCGGTGCCTTGCGTCGCGGGGGAAAATCTCACCAGCCCCGGCACGGCCCTGGGCACCGTGGCGTATATGTCTCCCGAACAAGTGTGCGCCAAAGAGCTGGATGGTCGCACCGACCTGTTTTCCTTCGGTGTGGTGCTGTATGAAATGGCGACGGGGAGGCTGCCGTTTCCAGGAGCCAGTCAGGGCCTTATCACCGATGCCATCCTAAATCGCGATCCGGTACCACCCATACTAGTCAATCCTGCTGTTTCTCCAACTCTTCAGGACGTCATCCACAGAGCCCTGGAGAAAGACCGAACCTTGCGCTATCAGCATGCAGCCGACATGCGGGCTGAGTTGCAGCGGCTAAAGCGAGACGCGGAGCGGTGGATCTCGGAAGAAGGAACAGAGCCGAACACGATACCAACCACAGGCAGTTTGTCGACATCAGGAAAGCGCAGAGCACGAACCTCGTCCGTGCACGCCGCTGGCTCCGGCCCACAACGAGTTTCAAAAATCATTGACTCGCTTGCGGTTCTGCCTTTCGAAAATACTAGTGGCGACCCTGAGCACGAATACCTCAGCGATGGAATCACCGGGAGCCTGATCAATATCCTTGCATCCGTGCCAAAACTGCGAGTGATGGCGCAAAGCACGGTCTCTCGCTACAAGGGCCGTAGAGTTGACCCTCAGGCCATCGGTCGCGAACTAAACGTGCGCGCCGTGCTCATGGGAAGAATGATGCAGAGCGGCGGTTGCTTACGCATTGGCACCGAATTAGTGGATGTAGTCACTGGCTGTCAACTTTGGGGAGCCCAGTATGATCGCGAGCCCGGCGAAATTTTTAAGGTCCAGGACGAGATTTCCAACGAGATATCAGGGAAATTGCGGTTGCAGCTGACCCGCTCCGACAAGAAGCGGCTGAGTAAACGTCACACGGAGAATGCCGAAGCTTACCGGCTGTACTTGCAGGGTCGTCATCACTGGAACAGGTGGACGGAGGAGGGATTTTACAAGGCGATCGACTACTTTCAGCAGGCAGTCGAAAGAGATCCTAAGTATGCTCTCGCCTTTGCCGGCTTGGCTGATTCCTATGTGCTCCTGGGATGGAACAGCTATACACCACCGAAAGCAGCGTTCCCCGCCGCCAAAGCTGCAGCGATGACAGCGCTGAAACTCGACCCGAATCTCGCGGAAGCCCACGCGCCATTGGCGGCCGTGTTGTGGCTTCATGATTGGCAATGGGAACAGGCTGAGGCCGAATTCAAACGTAGCCTCGCACTGGTTCCCACCTACGCAAACGCCAACCACTGGTTCGCTGAGTACACGATGACCATGGGGCGGAACGAAGAAGCTTTGGCCAGAATGACCAAAAGCCAGGAGCTCGATCCGTTATCTCTCATCATCAACGTCGCAGTGGGCTGGGCCCTCTACCACGCGCGCCGATACGACGACGCTATCGAACAACTGCGCCGCGCGGTTGAATTAGATCCGCACTACCCCGTCACCTACTGGATTCTGTGCCTGCTGCTCAGGATAACCGGCCGCCACGAGATGTCTATCACTGAGGGGGAGAAGGCTGTGAAGCTGTCGGGCGGCAGTCCTTTGATGTGCGCGGCACTGGCGCAAGCCTTCGGCGCAGCCGGCAGAAAAGAAGGAGCGCTGAAGTTACTCGATGAACTGAAACGGCGCGCCGAGCAAAAGTATGTTGCGCCGTACTTCTTCGCTGGAATCCACATCGGCTTAGAAGAGAACGACCTCGCCCTTGAATATCTGGAGAAATGCTACCAGGAGCACTCCCATTGGCTTATCTATCTTCACTTAGACCCGAGCATGGACAGCTTGCGCGGCGACCCACGGTTCCAACATCTGTTGCGGCGCATTGGCCTTCCTGCCCTCGCGGCCGCAATCTCCGCATGAAGAAGCGGAGTCTGCGAACACCGCGCGAGAACCGCGCACCCAGCTGGCAGGAAACGGACACAAAACCCGAAACGGGAAAGGCTGGGCCACCCGTCCGCTAGCGTCGTAGTGACGCTGAAGTGCCCAGTTACTCAGGGTGACTTACTGCCGGATAGGCTGAACGATAATGGAGAACCCCCTTCCCGACAGAGATAGACAACCGAGCCGTCGTCAGACAGCGCGACTCCTTCAAATACCGGATGTTCGGTCGCGCTTGCACTCCATTTGCGCTCAAATAACTTCTCGCCGGTATCCGTGCGATAAACGATTACTCTGAGTCGGTCATAAGTTCCTTGCCCAAACTCGTGTAAGAACGACCGACCTCGCTCAAAGACAGCGAATCGCGTCTCAGACTTGTTCGAGGCTAAGTCCCAGAACTTGAAATGCGGCATAGCATATAAATGTTTACCATTCCGATCTGCAGTAAACGCTCCTTCGGAACAGGGTTCGATGTATATGTGGCTTGCGTCTATTAATCCGGCGCCCACCGTACAATCATGTTTTTTATCGGAATATATTAGGCGTCGTGTTCCCTCGCCAGGCTGTAGCCATAATTGATCCTTGTTCTCGTCAGCCTAGATGCACCCCAGGAAGGCAACTGTTCTTCAGTGCACGCCTGATTGATGCACTTTGCCTCCATTCGTCTACAGACTTGGGAGACCATTGATGACAGCGGCACTAGCACGATTCCGAACATAAGAATCATCGACTTCAAGATTGATCTCCAGACGCTGCAGAAATCACCGAACGCAACTCACTGCGATTGGCTGGGTGGCGCACCTTATTCTCCCTAATGGTTTTGACTTCTTGTAAACGATACCTCGCTGTGGGTGCCGCACTCCGCCTTTTTTCGCGGGATGCGTGTGTCGAATAGTTACTGGATCGCTTGCGTCTGGCTGTCCGAAGCGGCGAACTCTCGTCCTCGACGAAGTTAAGATCCCCCAACCCAGAGTAATTCGCAGAGGAATAGGACGTGCGATGATGAGTGCACCGCAAGAACTCTCGATTGCGCACTCCCGCGAAAAAGCCCGCGGAGTGCGGCACCCTCTTTCTTCGGTATCGCAGCAAGAAGAAGAAACAGCGAAGGGTGCGCCACGTGTCCGATCGTTGTCGGCACATCCTCACAGATGGTTTAATCCCAAAAAGAGAACTGTAACTTGACTTCAGGGGTGTCGGTGGGGGCCCTGTCGTCACAGGATCGAAACATTCGCCCGATTGGGACGAAATAGACCGGGACGAAATGCCAGTTCGCGTTGACTTCTCTCCGCCCCGGGACCAAAATACGCGACGCGCCTATAGCTTTGTCGAAAGACCTCTCGCCTAATTGGGAGCGAATAGCTGCCCGACAAGTCCTTACAGCAGAGCTAAGCTCAGAAGGAGAATCAACTATGAATAACGTTCATCGATTCCTGGCAATTGCTGCTCTGCTGGGCGTTTCGCTTCTTGGCACGATGTCGGCCCAAAATGGTTTCGTCGAGACGGACCTCGTTGCTGACGCGAAACCTCTCATCGACAGCAACGGCATCGTGCATACACCGGTTAATCTCGACCCGCACCTGGTGAATCCCTGGGGTGTCGGCACATCTGGAGGCTCGCCGTTTTGGGTTTCGGATAACAACGCTGGAGTGTCGACGCTCTACAACACTGCAGGCACACCACAGACACTGGTCGTTTCCATGCCTTCGCCGGGAGATCCGCTAGGATCGTCGGGAACACCAACGGGGCTAGTCTTCAACATTTCTTCTGACCCCAATGCATTCAAGCTCTCGGGTTTCAGCAAAGCCGGCGCCCCGGTGAGTGCTCGGGCCGTTTTTCTGTTTTCGACAGAAGATGGGACGATTCTGGGTTGGAATCCCGGAGTAAATCCGGCGGGCTTCGATCCGGCGAAGGCGGGCACGTACGCGATCATCGCGGTCGACAACTCCGCCAAGCCTGACGCAGCGAATGGAGCCGTATACAAGGGACTCGCCATCGCCACCGACAGCAATGGCAGGACATTGCTCTACGCTACGAATTTCCGTTCCGGCACAGTGGACGTGTTCGACGGGAATTTTGCAACCCCGACGACCCCGGCACCTCTCCCTGCCCACGCGTTCACCGATCCAAACCTGAAAAAAGGCTATGCTCCATTCAACATCGTTTCCGCCAACGGTAAGCTCTTTGTGACTTACGCTGTACAGAATGAGACAAGGCACGACGACGTGGGGGGCCAGAGCCATGGCATCGTCGACACTTTTGATCTCGACGGAAGCGGGCAGCAGCGATTCGCACAGCATGGCCAGCTCAATTCGCCCTGGGGAGTGGCTGTGGCTCCCGCCAGCTTCGGTCAGTTCGCCGGCGACATCCTGATCGGCAATTTTGGCAATGGTCACATCAATGTCTACAGCTCGACTGGGGAATTCGTGGATAAGCTCCGCGATCCCAACGGCCAGGCGATCGTCATCGACGGCTTATGGACTCTGAGGGTAGGGAACGGCGGCAACGGTGGTAACGCCAACACCGTGTACTTCACCGCCGGTCCGAACGGGGAGAGCGACGGATTGTTCGGCAGCCTAACCCCTGCTCAGTGAGCAGAGGACGGGTGAGAAGGGAACGGGAACAGGGGACAGCTTGGTCTGGACATCGTCTGAGAGTGGATGTCCCAGATTGGGATCTCTTGTTCCCTTTCGTTTTCTTTGGGTAAGGTTACGCCCAAAACCCGTGGAGCACCGTTTTGTTGCTCATTAGCGGCAGGAGTCGTTCCGTCTGGAACTTCTTTCCGTATGAAGGTGTCTTACTCTGCGGGGGAGTCTATGCAGCATCCGATGTCCAGCAGAATTCGCCAGAAACACGCGCGCGGACGTGCAATCCGCGCAGCTGACACAACTGTCTTTCCGATTGCGATGGTCGTGGTGCTCACCGCGGTGCTTGTGTTAGTCATGGTCTTGGCGGCGCAGCGATAACTAGGCGACCGCGAAGATCCCCGGGCAGGGTGCCTCAGCCTTGCTGCCTCTCGTTTCATATGGAACTCCACAGGTGACGCACCCTTCGCTATTGTCTTATTTTCCTTGCTTGCGATTGCTAAAACGTGGGTGCCGCACTCTTCGTGCCTTTCGGACGCCACCCGTCATTATTTTTGGCGCATGTTGAGCGCGTCGAGTGTGTGCTTCAATTGTTCCAGCTTCTGTCCAGCTTCGCCGAGCTTACCTTCCGCCGTTAGGCGCTGGTAGTCGGCCAGATCCTTGGCGGCTTCCCCAATAAGTGCGTCGCGATCTGCGGAGGGGGATAGCTCAGACGACGGAGCGCGTCGCGCGGGCTGCTCGGAGGCAGCGGCGGGGCTTATCGAGGAAGCCGCTCCGCCAAAAAGCGATGCCATCGCCGACTCGAACGTCGGTCCATAGGCGAGCCGATCTTGCAGCGCGAGCACGACGAGACGCAGCTCTGGCATCGGGCTGCGCTCAGCCTGCAGGTAAATCGGCTCGGCATATAACAACGCGCGTCCTGAGGGAATCACAAGCAGGGTTCCGCGACGCACGTGCGAGCCTTGCTGGTTCCACAACGTTAATTGTCCTGAAAGCTGTGCGTTTTGATCGATTCGCGCTTCGATCTGCAGCGGTCCATCCACAAGCTTCGTTTTCGGAAAGTTATAGATCAATGTCTTGCCGTACTGGGCGCCGTCGCTGCGACCGGCAATCCAACCAATTAGATTATTCCGATTTGCCGGCGTGAACGGCAGGATCTCTACGAACTCGACGCCGGTTTCACCCGGAAGTTTCATCAGCACGAAATTCGGTTCCATCGGCAGCGTCGTTTGCTCGCTGTTGGCATTCAGCCCGACTTCGCTGGCCACCGTCCAGAGATCCTCACGGTTGTAGAACACTTCAGGATTCGTCATGTGATAGAGGCCATATACCGCCGCTTGCATCTTGAGCAACAGCTCGGGGTAGCGTACGTGCTTGCGAAGATCGGGTGGCATCGCCGCTGCGTCCTTAAATAGCTTCGGAAAGATACGCCGGTACGCCGAAATGATCGGGTCGTCCTTATCAAAAATGTAAAACGTCGTGGTGCCGTCATAGGCGTCGATGACCGCCTTGACGCTGTTCCGCATGTAGTTGATGGGATTGTTACCGAGATTGTGATGGCTCGAGTACGGATAGCTTTCTGAGGTTGTGAACGCGTCCATGATCCATGACAGCCGGCCATCATCGCCGAGGACGATGTACGGATCCGGATCATAAGTGAGGAATGGCGCCAGTGCCGATACTCGATCGCGCACGTTGCGCCTCATCAAGAGACGACTATCTTTGTTCACGTCATCGCTGAATGGCAGCTTCGCGATGTCGCCACGATCGAGCGCAATGAGGATGCGGCGCAAGAAGCTGCCGAGAACGAGGCCGCCATTGCCCTCGTACGCTGTGAGGTTGTTGGTCTGGCCTTGCGGATAGTTGAATTCCTTCTGTCGTGTCTTTACGTACACGTCGGTGTTGGTCATCTCACCAAAGTAGACTTCTGGACGTGTCACCGTAAGACCCGGCACCGTGCTCTGAACGGGCATATTGCTCAGAATCAACGTCGGCAACCCTTCCGGCGTAAAACCGTTTACGGGATTCATCGTGATTCCGTAGCCGTGTGTATAGATCAGCTTCTCATTGATCCAATTGCGGCTGCTCTCTGGAAGTTTTTCGACGTTCAGCTCGCGCGTGGCAAGCATCACTTGGCGAATCGTGCCGTCGATTTCATAGCGATCGATGTCGATATCGGGGAAGTCGTAGTACGTGCGGATTTCTTGTATCTGGCGCAGCGTGTCTTGCAATGCATGCCAGTCCCAAAGTCGGATGTTTTGTAACGTAGCCTGATTGCTTGCAGGATCGATTGCAGCGACGGTTGTCTCGGCGGGAAATTCCCGCTCCGAGACCTGGTTCAATCCGTATGCCTGCCTCGTCAACTCGATGTTGTGGGCAATGTATGGTTGCTCACGAATCAGCTCATTTGGCTTAACGATAAAGCTGCTTACATACCATGCGAAAGCCTGAACGCCGAGATAACATAAGATCGCCGGAAGGATGCCTGCGACAAGCCAGCGCAGGCGCGATCCCAAAACGGCATTGGCGATCGCGATCACCGCGCCCAGAACGAGCGCTATACAGAGGACGAGCATTCCTGCGAGCGTTACATGTGCGTCCGTGTAGGTTACACCCGAGAAAATGGTGTGATCATCGAACAACCGCTCGAATCGACCGACATACACACGCATTGCAAGGATCAGCAGAAGGAATGCGAAGGCGCTGGAGAACCCGCGCCACGGAAACGGAGTGTAGTAAGCACCGCGACGCCAGGTGAGGGCGCGTGTGCCGCTGGTGATAAAGATGAAGAAAATGGCGACCACGCAGATAATCACGGCTACTGTCATTAACCAGCCGAGGAGCAGCTGCCACGCGGGAAGAGTAAACAGGTAGAAGCTCAGCGGTTTGCCAAAAATCGGATCGACAAGTTCACCAGTCGCACGCGGCGCGTACCCATAGAGAGCGAGCGTCGGCCACTCCAGCATCATGCTGGCGCCGGTTGCAGCCGCGACAGCGAGTGAGACTCCGAGGCCGAGCAGGCGCAGCACAGGTTCGACCGGCAGCTTTACCGGCTGTCCCGCGATGAAAATCGTGTGACTGCTCGGCAAGTTGGGGAGGTGCGCTCGCTTCAGAGCTAAGAACGATCCGTATAGGATGAGAAATGTGGCTACAGCAAATGCTGTAAGGGCGACCCACTGAACTCTCAGTGTCGTCCAGAATACGTCGCCGTAGCCCAACGACCCGAACCATAGCGCGTCGATGTAATAAGACAGCGCTGTCCGGAAGCCAAAGACGACACCAAGAAGAACCGCCAGAACGAGAATGATCAAGAAGCGGCGATGGCGTGGCGGGCGCATCGCCGGCCAATCAATGGACTCAGGCATTAGTCATTCGCATGATACTCCCTCGGGTTAGGCAAGTTGCCTCGCGGGTGGGCTCAACAATGGCAAAGCGAGACCATCGACGTGTCCAAACTGTGCCCGAATGCCGCTCCGCTGAATGATCGATGAGTCAATGAACGGGCTATCGTAGAAGGCCGGCTCGAACCCAGCGTTTCGTTCGAACCGCAATGCGATCACTGCACGAGTTATCGGCCATTCGGACGTGTGGCGCACCTTCGCCATTGTCTTAGTTTCCTTGTTTGCGATTTCCAAAACCTGGGTGCAGGCTGCCGCGATCTCGTCAGTACCTGAGCACCTGGAAACGCTCAGACGTGGAAGTCTGCGCGATTGAGATGGGTGCCACAATTTTTGTGGCAGTTCCAAGGCAAGAGTGAGCCGTGGTAGTGTGATGCCGCGAACACGCTTCCTTGATTGGAACTGGCATGTGGGCGCTGACGCACGAAGGGCGTTCCTAAACTGAATCGCGCTTCGTGTGCGCTAATCTCCGGATTGCGACGAACACCCACTAACAGCCCGATTCTGGATATTGCAAGTGTAATGGCGATTTAACGCCAACTGGGGACAGAAAACCTTACGAGGCTGGGGAAATTTCTTTGCACCCAGCCTACAGTGTGATCTGCCATGTGCAGGTACGCCTTGGCTCCCATACTGTTGTCGATCGATCGAGCTTTTGCCACGAACGAATCAATTGGGCCAGCTTCGACCGGAATGTATAGACAAGCAGACTCCGGTTCGTCAGGTCCCCTGCATCCATCACTCCTGAGCCTTACGAGCACCACGGCATGTCCGACTGAATCTACGCAGCGGAAACTCATGTGAATACCGCCGCCCGCGACATTTGGCGCAAAGGCTCCGAGCTCAATATCGCGAGTGTCTCTCATGTTCGACGGAAAACCACTCAAAGTCTCGCCAGTCTTGAACAAATCGTCGTGAGCCAAGTACATCCTAGTGGCGCCACGGAAAGGCCCGTTTGAGCAGGTGACCTGGTATTCAATCACGTCTTGATCGAACCAGAGGACCTCGAACTCTATGCCTCGCATGATTGCAGATTGTAAGAGATGGTCGGAGAAATCAGGCGTTAGCACTCGAATCGCGGTCGGTCAATGAGTGTAATGGCGATATTACGCCAACTATAATTTTCGGCGTGAAGGACACGTCCAAACCGGACGACTTGCCTGCCGACGTAGTCGAAGGCGCTACGCTTCGTGGAAATGAGTATGGCTGGCCTGTGACTTCCTTTCGAGTTGCTCTTGACAGAGCCGAGGCGCACGGTTACGCGTGCTTAGGCGGCCAATTCCAATTCCGCTTGGCTGATGGCTCTACTTGCGAGATGTACTGGCTAAGTGCTGACTCGAAAGAACGGTTGCTTGGAGAACCGTGGGCCGAGTATTCCCGACGTTCATGTTCCGAGGTGAAGCAGAATTTTGAACGATTAATCTCGGAAAAAGATTTCACCACGGAAGCATCAGGATGGAGCCTCCCACCTGGCGCTGCTGAGAATCTAGTTTTTGTCGCCTATTTTGTAACTGAGTTGGACCTCGCCAGACTTGATACATTGAAGCTTTCCTAAACAGGCGTTATCGTAACTTGCGATCAAAGGCGGGGGACGATTCGGTGATCCTTCGGAACTCCAAGCCCTCGCCAGCACGATGGAACAAGCATGCGATGCGAGTTGCGCTTTCCATACGGCACTTATAAGTAAAGTCGCCTTCCGCTCCGAAGTCGGGCTCGAACTCAAAGTCACCATTCGCATGGAAAGTAACATCTTCGACAT